>JADMIO011721440.1_pt1 | contig 52065 bp, 55 predicted proteins | sample 8958161 | NCBI WGS metagenome assembly JADMIO01 (sample SAMN16585339, study PRJNA669376) | soil metagenome | isolation source: Crop rotation soil | place: USA: Cullars Rotation, Alabama | collected 2011
CTTACAGCATCAGCTGGAGCAACGTCGCGGCGGGCAGTTACACGCTGACGGCGAAGGCGACCGATGACGACGGCGCGACGACGACGTCGGCGGCGCGGACGATCACGGTCGCGGCCGGGAACCAGCCGCCGACCGCGGCGCTGACAGCGCCGGCCAACGGGGCGACGTTCACGGCACCGGCGACGATCACGATGACGGCGAGCGTGGGCGACGCGGACGGGTCGGTGACGCAGCTCGATTTCTATGCGGGCACGACGTTGATCGCCACGGTGACGCAGGGCAGCACGACGACGTGGAGCAATGTGCCGGCGGGCAGCTACGCGCTGACGGTCGTGGCCACCGACGACGGTGGGGCGACGACGCGGTCGGCCGCCGTGAATGTCACGGTCACGGCGCCGAACCAGGTGCCGACGGCCTCGCTGACGGCGCCAGCCAATGGTGCCACGTTCACCGCACCGGCAACGATCACGGTGAGCGCTACTGCGACTGACACCGACGGCACCGTGGCCAAGGTGGACTTTTTCGCCGGCACGACACTGATTGGCACCGATACGACGAGCCCTTACAGCATCAGCTGGAGCAACGTCGCGGCCGGCAGTTACACGCTGACGGCGAAGGCGACTGACAACGACGGCGCAACAACGACGTCGGCGGCGCGGACGATCACCGTCGCGGCCGGAAACCAGCCGCCGACCGCGTCACTGACGGCGCCGGCCAACGGGGCGACGTTCACGGCACCGGCGACGATCACGATGACGGCGAGCGTGGGCGACGCGGACGGGTCGGTGACGCAGCTCGATTTCTATGCGGGCACGACGTTGATCGCCACGGTGACGCAGGGGAACACCACGACCTGGAGCAATGTGCCGGCGGGGAGCTACGCGCTGACGGTCGTGGCCACCGACGACGGCGGGGCGACGACGCGGTCGGCCGCGGTCAACGTGACAGTAACGGCGGCGGCGAACCAACCGCCGACTGCGTCACTGACGGCCCCGGCCAACGGCGCGACCTTCACGGCGCCGGCGACGATTACCGTCAGCGCCAGTGCAAGCGATACCGACGGCACCGTCACGAAGGTGGACTTCTTCGCGGGCACGACGCTGATCGGCACCGATACGACCAGCCCTTACAGCATCAGCTGGAGCAACGTCGCGGCGGGCAGTTACACGCTGACGGCGAAAGCGACCGACGACGATGGCGCGACGACGACCTCCGCGGCTCGCACCATCACGGTCAACGCGGCGAACCAGGCGCCGGCCGCGGCGCTGACAGCCCCGGCCAACGGCGCCACGTTCACGGCGCCGGCAACGATCACGGTGAGCGCGACGGCCAGCGATACCGACGGGACGGTGGCGAAGGTGGAGTTCTTCGCCGGCACGACGCTGATCGGCACCGACACGACGAGTCCCTACAGCATCAGCTGGAGCAACGTCGCCGCCGGCAGCTACACGCTGACCGCGAAGGCGACCGATGACGCCGGCACCAGCACGACGTCGGCGGCGCGGACCATCACGGTCACCGGCGGGAACCAGCCGCCGACCGTGGCGCTGACAGCGCCGGCCAACGGCGCGACGTTCACGGCACCGGCGACGGTCACGCTGACCGCGAGCGTAGGCGACGCGGACGGGTCGGTCACGCAGCTCGATTTCTATGCGGGCACGACGTTGATCGCCACGGTGACGCAGGGGAACACGACGACGTGGAGCGGTGTGCCGGCGGGCAGCTATGCGCTGACCGTGGTGGCCACCGACGACGGCGGGGCGACGACGCGGTCGGCCGCCGTGAACATCACGGTGACGGCGGGCAACCAGCCGCCGGCGGTGTCGCTGACCGCCCCGGCCAATGGAGCCACGTTCGCGGCGCCGGCGACCATCACGGTGAGCGCGACCACCAGTGACACCGACGGGACGATCAGCAAGGTGGACTTTTATGCAGGGTCGACGCTGATCGGCACCGATACGACCAGCCCCTACAGCATCAGCTGGAGCAATGTCGGCGGCGGCACCTACACGCTGACTGCCAAGGCCACCGACAATGCCGGGGCGGTCACGACGTCGGCGGCACGGACGGTTACGGTGAGTGGCGGCACGTCGAGCGTATCGGCGGTCTTCACCGCGTCGGCCGACCACTCAATGGTCACGCGTTACGTGCTCGATATCTTCCCGTCGGGCGCGAATCCGAACACCGCGACGCCCATCGCGTCGCAGGATCTCGGCAAGCCGGCTGTGGTGAACGGCGACTGCACGGCGGACATCACGCAAACCTACAACCCGCTGTCGGCGGGCAGCTACATCGCGACCGTCAGCGCCGTCGGCAGCGGCGGGTCGTCGCGAAGCGCTCCGGCATCGTTCACCAAGTGACGCGGCCGCAGCGCAGGATCGACTACGGCACCGACGGCGACGGATGTAACGCCGCCGCCGGTGCTGCCGGAATGATGAACCACGCAACGAGATACGCGATCACGCCGAACACCACGGCGCCACACACGATGGAAACGATGACCCACGAGACGCGGACGATGGTGGGATCGACGTCGAAGTATTCGGCCAGGCCGCCGCAGACACCCGCAATCCGGCGATCCGTGCCTGACCGTGCGAGCCGGGCGCGCGGAACCGCCGCGCCGGCAGACGCCTCCGCGCGTGGCATCAATGCCCACGCCGCAAGGTAGGCGACGACCCCGAGGACGATCGCGCCCGGCCAGATCGACAACACCACCCACGCCGCGCGCACGAGCACGACGTCGACCTCGAAATACTCCGCGAGGCCGGAGCAGACGCCGCCGATTTTTCCCTCCTCGGGCCGGCGCGTCAGCCGGCGTTTCGGCGTGTTTCCGTCACGCTCGGTCATCGCACCTCTCCATTCACAGACGGATACGGATGGGGCGTGCAAACAGTTTCAGGAAACGACGCTTGCGTGTAGCCGATTGCATCGCATCAGTCGGGCGGAGCGGGTACAAGGCCGCCAAGGATATCCTTGAGCCGGCGCTGCACTTCGTTTCGCAATCCGCGTTGCACGGCGGCGCCGGCGTCGATGCTGACATGCGGCGCGTCGAGCGTCCCGCTCACCACAGCCGGCAGCAGGATACGGTTGCCCTCGCGCGTAAACCGCGCGAGGTCGGTTCCCGCCTGTGCCGACAGCGTCTCGGACAGCGACAGATCCATGTGACCGTCGAGCGCCTTCGTTGGTATCGTCAGCGTGCCCTGACCGACCAGGTCGAGGTCCGCCGAATGAAGCGACAGTGCCGAGGCCGCAACCACCCGACGAATCAGCGCAAACGACGCATCGATGCGTTCGAAGTCGTCGTTCGAGGGCGGCGCAGCCGGCTCCGGTCTGCCGAAGAACAACACGACGGTCCGCACGAGACCGAGCCGTTTCAGCGATCCGCCGGCGATGGTGGCCTTCCCCTCGCCTGTCGCCGCCGCCATCGCGTCTCCGATCGATGCGCCCCGGCCGGTGAACGTGCCGCTTCCCGATAACGTGCCGGTGATCGTCCCGGCGACGCCGCCGAACGCCGCGAGCTGCGCGACATCGAGATCCGCAATCTGCGTCCTGATCGTCGCGCGCAGCGCCCCTGGCTCGGCGTCGATATCGAGCGCCCCCCGATAGCGGCCGCCGAACAATTGAAAGGTGGCCGGCGAGAGCGTAATGCGGTTTCCCTGCGCGACGAGGGTCGTCGCGAAGTCCCTGACGTCCACGCCGCTGGCGCGCGCCGTTTCGGCGCTGATGCGTGCGACGATGCGGCCGGCAACACTCGTGGACGCCGGTGCGCGGCGCGGCGCGCGCGGGGCGAATGCGTCCGCCAGCGCGACGAGGTCGTCGACGTCGATAGCCTTCGCTTTCACCTGCAGCTGCGCGTCGAGGCGGGGCGAGAGCTGCACGAGGCCGCTCGCCTCGAGCGACGTCTGGCCGGACGTTGCCGTGAAGCGCTCGACGTTCAGGTGTGCCGACGACAGCGACGAATCGGCGGAGACCGAGATCTGGCGGCCGCGGCTCGCCAGCACGACGTTGCGGAGCGCGATGGCGCGAACGGACACGACCTGCACGCCGCCTGCAGGCGCGCCCGGCTGCGGCGCCGTGCCGCTGCCCGCGCCGGGGAGCGGCAACGCGAACGGCAGCGGCATGTCGATGCGGCTGTCGGAGACCAGCACTTCCGCATCGGCGATGCGCCGCGACCAGAGCGGCCGCAGCCCTGTCGAGAGCTGGACCTCAGCGAGCATGATGCGAACAGGGTCGCCCGCGCGAACGTCGCGAAGCTCGATGGCGGGACGCGGGAAGATGTGGGCCTTCGCCGTGCCGATGGTGACGCGCTGGCCGAGCCACCGGCTGGCCTCGCGTTCGAGCGCCACGCGAACACCGTCGCCGTTCAGGAAAAAGTACGCGGCCAGGCTCACGGCGAAACCGAGCGCGATGAGCACGCCAAGCACCACGAGGAGGATGCGGCGCAACATGAGTAAATTAAACCCGGTTTCAGACCTCCGTGCCCGAGCTTCCTGACATTCTGCTCTACCTGCACGCGCTCGAGCCGCGGATCGTCGGCAAGCGCGTCACCGGCGTGCGGTTGGCGAGCCCGTTCCTGCTCCGCTCGGTCGATCCGCCGCTGTCGTCAGTCGAGGGACGGACGATCGTCGGGTTGAAACGGCTCGGCAAGCGGGTGGTCCTCGCCATCGAAGGCGAGCTCTTCCTCGTCTTTCACCTGATGATCGCCGGCCGCTTCCGGTGGAAACCGCCGCGCTCGCCGATTCCCGGGAAGGTGGGCCTGTTCGCGCTCGACTTCGAGCACGGCACCCTGATTCTCACGGAGGCCGGTTCCAGGCGGCAGGCCTCACTTTATGTCGTCAAGGGCGCTGACGCGCTCGCGCAGCACGATCCGGGCGGCCTCGAGGTGATGGAGATCGATCTGCCGACGTTCGCGCAGGCGCTCACCCGGGACAACCACACGCTGAAGCGAGCGCTGACCGATCCGCATGTTTTCAGCGGCATCGGTAACGCCTATTCCGATGAAATCCTTCACGCGGCACGCATGTCACCGTTCAAACAGACTGGCAATCTCACCGATGAAGAGGTGAGACGGCTCTACGAGGCGACGCGGCTCACGTTGTCGCACTGGACGTCACAGCTGCGGCGCGAGGCAGGCGACGACTTTCCCGAGAAGGTGACGGCATTCCGCGACGGGATGGCCGTCCACGGCCGCTACCGCAAGCCATGTCCTGACTGCGGCTCACCCGTTCAGCGCATCGTCTACGCCGCGAACGAGGCCAATTACTGTGCGAATTGTCAGACGGGCGGACGCTTGCTGGCGGATCGATCGCTGTCGCGGCTGCTGAAAGAAGACTGGCCGAAGACGCTCGAGCAGCTGGAGAGACGCCGCGTGTAGGAGCAACGCTGATTCCATTCCGCGACCCGGCGGCGAGAATGAATGCAGATCTGCATGCAATATCGCGTCGTCGCCGCCGATCCGTTCTCGGCGCAGCGGCAGCTTCTCTGGGATTTGTGCTACCGCATCACGGGTACGGCTGCCGACGCCGACGCGGTGCTGCGCCAGTGCTTTGCCAACGCAGTCGAGCGGCGGCCGGTGGAGCGTGACGCCGACTGGCGGCCGCATCTGCTGCGCTCGGCGACGACGCTCGCGGTGGAGACGCTGCGTCAGCGGAAGCGGCGCCAATACGTCGGGTCGTGGTTGCCGTCGCCAATCGAGACCGGCACCGCCGCGTCGCCCGGACCGCGCGGACAGACGACCACTGGCGCGCGTTACGACCCGGTGGAGAGCGGTTCGATGGCGTTTCTCAAGGCGCTCGAGGCGCTCGAGCCGCGCGCGCGCGCGGTGCTCGTGCTGTGCGACGCGCTTGGCTTCCCTGTCCAGGAAGCCGCGGCCGCGCTGCAGTTCACCTCGATCAACGCGCGCACGCTTCTGCAGCACGCCCGCCGCCACATGCAGCGCTACGAAGCCTCGTGCCTGGAACCGACGCTCGAGGTGCAGGCGCAAGTCGCGGCGGTGCTGCACGACTTCCTCGCCCACTTTCAGAGCTGGGATGCGCCGAGGCTGGAAAAAATCCTCGCCCTCGACGCGCAGGCGGTCTTCGACAGCGCCGGCGAATTCGTCGCGCCGCCGGGAACGATATTCGGGTCGAGTACGGTGGCCAAGGTGCTGACGAAGTTCGCCAGCGGCATGGGCGCCGCGAGCTTCGGGTTTCGCCTGCTGAACGGCCTTCCGGCGGCGTTGGGCGAGGCGAAGGGGCGGCCGCGATGGGCCAAACGGCTCGTGCTGCGCGTCGAGGCGCGCGACGGCCTCGTCTCGGAAGTGCACGCCATCATGGCGAGCGCGAAGCTCACCGCCGTCCGCTTCGATCCGATCTGAAATCCCTGTAACCTGTCACCCTGAAACCTGTGATCGTCCGTCGTGCGGCGGTATTCGTGTGTCTCGCGCTGCTGATGTCTGGCGCCGTAGACGCCCAATCGGCCAACGAACTTCGCTGGGGCGGCGACGCCGAGGGGGGTGCGCCGTACGTCGAAGCGGATGCGAGCGATCCGTCGCGCGTTGTCGGTTTCGACGTCGAAGTGGCGCAGCTGCTCGCGTCAGGCCTCGGCCGGACACCTCGTTTCATCCAGGTCGGGTTCACGAGCATCGACGCGGCGGCCGCGCGCGGCGACTTCGATGTCGGCCTCAGCGGCATCGAAGACAGCGCGGCGAGGCGATCGCGGCTGGCCGTCACCGTTCCCTATTACGAGTTCCGCGAGGTGCTGACCGTGCGTTCGGCCGACGCCGGCCGTTACAAATCGCTGCGCGATCTGCGCGGCCATCGCGTTGCGACTCTGGGTGCCACGCTCGCCTACGACCTGCTGGTCGACGCTCAGGCAGGCGATGGCATTACGGCCGTCACCTACGAAGACGATGTGCATCCGTACAGCGATTTGGTCCTCGGACGAGTCGATGCGGTGGTACTCGACGCGATTCTTGCCGAACGCGGCGTGCGCCGGAACAGGGGCCTCACCAATCAGCCGGCGCCGCTCGCCGTCGGTCATTACGTCGGCATTCTCGCTGCCGGGCAGACGGCGTTGCGCGACCGGATGAACCTTGTCCTGCGCGACGCCATGCGCGACGGCCGCCTCGAGGCGATCTTCAAGCGGTGGAACGTCTGGAACGAGGATCAGCCGCGGCTCTACGCGCGCGTGCTGGCCGACAGCTCGGCGAACCCCGTGCCCGCGTCCAGCCTCGCGCCGGCGTCCCCCGCCGGCGGCAGCACGTGGCAGGCGGCCGCGCGATATCTGCCGGCGCTCGTGCGCGCCGCGCTCATCACCATCGTCCTGTCGTCCCTGTCGATGGCGCTCGCCGTGCTTGCGGGTGCGCTGATTGCGAGCGGCCGGATATACGGCCGCGCGCCGCTGCGCGTCGCCTTGACCGGCTACGTCGAGATGATTCGTGGCACGCCGCTGTTGCTGCAGCTCTTCGTCCTCTATTTCGGTCTTGCGGCGGTCGTGCAGCTGCCGGCGTTTGTCGCCGCGCTCGTCGGCCTCGGTCTCAATTACGCGGCCTACGAGAGCGAGATCTACCGCGGCGCGCTCGAAGCGGTGCCCATCGGGCAGCTCGAATGCGCGCGCACGCTCGGCTTCAGCGAACGCCAGATCCTGATGCTCATCCGCGCGCCGCAGGCCTTCCGCCTGGCGCTGGCGCCGATGACCAACGACTTCGTCGCGCTGCTCAAGGACAGCTCGCTCGTGTCCGTCATTACGGTTGTCGAGCTGACGAAGGAGACGTCGATTTTCGCGGCGAACATCGGCAGCTGGGTCGTGCCCGGCCTGCTCTGCGCGGCGATGTACCTGGCGATGTCGCTGCCGCTGGCGCGCGTGGCGCGGCGCATCGAGCGCAGGATGCGGCACGCATGAGCGTGCTCGACGTGCGCGCGCTCGGGGTGCGGCGAGGCGGACGCGCGATCGTGCGCGATGTGTCGTTTGCGGCGTCGCCAGGGGAGATCGTCGCGTTGATGGGCGCATCGGGGGCGGGGAAGAGCACGATCCTGCGCGCGATCGCCGGGCTCGATCCGATTGTCGCGGGCACCATCACCATCCCGCGACCGGTCGGCATGGTGTTCCAGTTCCATCACCTGTTCGCCAACATGACTGCGCACAAGAACGTGTGGCTGGCGCCGGTGCAGGTGCTCAAGCGACCGCAGCGGGACGCGGAGCGGCGGGCGCAGACGCTGCTCGATGCCCTCGGGGTGGGCCATCGCGCGTCGGCGATGCCGCACGAGCTGTCGGGCGGCGAAGCGCAACGCGTCGCCATTGCCCGTGCGCTGGCCATCGAGCCGCCGGTGCTGCTGATGGACGAGCCGACGGCATCGCTCGACGCGGCGCGGCGCAGCGATCTCGGCGTGACGCTGCGTCAGCTGGCGACCGAAGGACGGACGATTGTCGTGGCGACGCACGACGCGGAATTCGCGCGGGCGTGCGCGCATCGCCTCCTTCACGTCGCTGACGGTACAATCACCTCCGGATGAACTTTCAAACGGATGCGATTTACATCGAGCGGGACACCGACCGGAAGATCCGACATCGCAACAAGCTGCATTACCGGTTCAACCACTGGCCCATCTGGATCTTCGTTTTCTTCATCGCGCCCGGACCGCTGACCTTCGATCTGTTCGAGCACGGATTCGACCGGCGCCTTGCGGCATGGCTCGCCCTCGTGCTCCTGGGCACGGCCATCGCCGGCCTGCGCGGCCGCCTCCCCGGGTGCGAGCCGGCGCCCTACATCATCCGCTTCACCGAGGATCGGCCCAACCCGTTCTACCGCCGCTTCTGCTACACGACGGCATGGGGCGAAGTCGTGGCCTTCGCGCTGTTGAATATCGCGGGTCTCGTCTGGGCGATCGTCACGGGTACCTGGCGGCTCAAACAGATGTATGCGGTGGCCTACTTCCCGATCGCCGGGACGCTGTGGCTGCTCGGAGCGCTGGGGAAACTGCCGCGCGTGAAGGCCTCGACACAGGGCGAGGGACACGAGCGGCGCTATTTCTATGGCTCGGTGTGGGCCGTGGCCAGCGCTCAGCCCGTGCTCTTGATTCTGTGGAAGGTGCTGCCTGAAACGCGCGCGACCGACGTCGTCAAGCTGGTGGTGTTCGTCGCCATCCTGGCGATTGTCGGGAACATGGCGCGCCTCGGCCTGCTGCCGCGGACGCGCCCGATCGTTCCCGGCGAGCTGGCCGTTTCGGATTAGCCGCTACGCTCCGCAACACCTGCAGCTCGGCCCGCCGCCCGTCAGCAGATCGGCGCCCGCCCGCGCGATAGCGACGGGGTCATCGGCATAGTGCGGGACGGCGGCCGAAGCGGCCACCATTGCGCGTTCGCCATTGCCGTCGCCGGCGCGGGCACGCCGGCCATAGCCGGTGACGATCTGGAATTGGTGCGTGTCGATTGTGGTCGTCAACCGGACCCTGTTGCGGCCGAGCACCTCGACCCGATTGAATGGCGCGCCATCGCAGCGGATGGTGACATTCGCCGCGTCCGGCAGGTTGGTCACTTCGAATCGGGTTTCACGCCCCCGCCGCTCCGCGGCCGCGGCGTAGGTGCCGACGTGGAGCGTCGCCGCCGCCCCATCGTTCCACGCCTGGTGCACGCCGAACGAGGGGAAATCGATCCCCTGCACCGTTGGCGCTTCGTACTTGTCGCGATGCGGCGCCTCGAACGCGCGGCTCCACGACCCCGGGTCGCCGACTTCGGCGACCATCATCTGCGCGCTCAGTTGCCCGCGAGGATAGGCCTCGTTGAGGCGAAAGAACCAGCCGAACCGCTCGCCGCGATCGCCGAAGAATCGCGGGTCGGCTTCTCTTTCAGCGGCCGCCGCGAGTGCCGTCATGGCCGACTGATCGCCAAGCTCGCGCGCCACGAGCAGCCCGTAGGCGGAGGCGCGCACCTGTCCGCCGGGGGTTCGCCAACCGAGGGCATTTGCCGCGGCATCGTAGATGCGCGCGGCCAACTCGCGCTGCTGCGGGACGAGCATGAAGGCGATGTTCAGCCCGTTCTGCGGCGCCATGTTGTTCTTGTAATCGACCAGCGGGTCGTAATACCGCGTGACCGACTCGAGCTTCCCGTCTGCGGAGACGCGCATGTAGTTGTCGCGGGCGTAGGCGAGGAAGTCTTCGGCGGCGCGGTGCTTGCGTGTGTTGTGCAGGCGGTCGTAGAGGTAGAGGCCGAGGGCAGCGGCGCTGTTGCAGGAAAACCAGATTTTCGTGTTCTCGCAGTGAGGACCTTCCGGGTGCTGCGAGTACTGGCGTTCGAGTAAATCGGCGATTCGCGAGTGATCCCATTCAAACTGTTCGTCGCCGTAGCCGGTGACCATGAACGGCCGTTCCCACTTGTCGTCGCCCGACACGTACTTGTAGACGGACAACACGAGATTGAACCAGCCGCGAAAGAACAGGTATCCGCTGGCGCCGATCGGATCGCGCTGTAATCCCCACGGCTGAACGCCATTCGCCGTCCAGCCAATGCGGTTGTATTGGCCGCGCAGCTGTTGCGGCATCAGCTGCATATCGCTCTCCGGATAGCGCGCACGCTTCGGGTCGTCGCCGATCTGGGTCAGCCAATCGATGGCGCCCCAGTAGGTGGGGAAGCGGCTCGCGAAGCCATCGGCGATGCGCGTATAGACCTCTCGCCACGCCGGCGTCTGATCCGCCATCATGAGCAAGGCGTACGAGGAGATCTGCAGGTCGAACCGCCCGTAGCTCGTCACGCCGGGGTTGGTGTAGGCGTCCCACCACTGATGCGGCACGCCGCCGCTGCTCCAATCGTCGGCGGTCGTCGCCTTGTCCCACAGGAACCGCAGCCACCCGCGCGTCCGCCGGTTGAGCGCCGGGAAAGCGGATGTCGCGTCGGGCCCGAGCGGAATTGGCAGCTCCTGAGCCGCAGCGCTCTGGCTGTCCACCGCCACAGCCGTCGCGGCGGCGCCGAGGCGCTTCACGAAGTCGCGTCGGGAAGTAGACATAATCGGAGCCGAATTATATGGCTGAAGGCTACGAGGGCTGGGACGACTACGCGCCCTTTTACGACTGGGAAAACGCGCGGACGCTGGGGCGGCGCGACGTCCCCTTCTGGCGCGCGCTCGCCTCGCAGCAGGACGGTCCGGTGCTCGAGCTCGGGTGCGGCACCGGGCGCATCTCGGTGCCGCTGGCCAGGGCGGGCGTCTCGCTGGTCGGCATCGATCGATCGGAGGCGATGCTCGCACGGGCCCGCCGCCGGCTCACCCGCGCGCGGCTGACGCGCAACGCGCGGCTGCTGCGCGCCGACATCCGCGCGCTGCCGTTCCGTGCGGCGTCGTTTCCGCTGGTCATGGCGCCCTACGGTGTGCTGCAGTCGCTGCTGCGCGAGCGCGATCTGGCGGCGACGCTCGACGCCGTCGCGCGCGTGTTGCGGCGCCATGCGACCTTCGGCATCGAGCTCGTCGCCGATCTGCCCTCCTGGGACGAATACCGGAAGCGCATCAGCCTGAGCGGATGGCGCGGCGGCCGCCGCGGGTCCCACCTGACGCTCGTCGAAACGGTGCGCCAGGATCGCGCCCGGCGGCTGACGATCTTCGATCAGCAGTTCATCGAGCGGCGCGGCCGTCAGCGCCGTACTCATGCCTTTTCGCTCACGTTCCGCACGCTGTCGGTGCCGCAGATGGCGCGGCGGCTCGAAAAGGCCGGCTTTGAAATCTCGGCGCTGCTGGGGGATTATCGCGGTGGACCCTGGGATCCACGTGCGGATGTCTGGATGATCCTCGCCCGCCGGTGCTAGAATCAGCGGTCGATTTTCCCTCATGTTTTCTGGAGTTTACGCATGTCTGGCCATTCCAAGTGGCACACCATCAAGCACAAGAAGGGGGCCGCGGACGCCAAGCGCGGCAAGGTGTTCACCCGCATCATCAAGGAACTGACGGTCGCCGCCAGAAACGGCGGAGGCGACCCGAACATGAACCCGCGCCTGCGCACCATCGTCGCCGACGCGAAGGCGCAGAACATGCCGCGCGAGAACATCGAGCGCGCCATCCGCCGCGGAACGGGTGAAGAGCCGGGCGTGCAGTACGAGGACGTCACTTACGAAGGCTACGGCCCGGGCGGCGTCGCGCTCATGATCGAGACGCTCACCGACAACAAGAACCGGACGGTCGGTGAAATCCGCCACCTCCTCGCCAAGCACGCCGGCAACCTCGCCGCCGAAAACAGCGTGGCCTGGATGTTCACGCGCAAGGGGCAGATCGTCATCGAGAAGGGGAAGGTGGACGAGGAGAAGCTGCTCACCGCCGCGCTCGATGCCGGCGCCGACGACATGAATGACGACGAGAGCGGCTGGGAAGTGGTCTGCGCACCGGAGAACTTCGAAAAAGTACGCGACGCGGTCAAAGGCCTCGGCATCGAGCCAGCGAGCGCCGAAGTGGCGATGATTCCGCAGAACTACGTGAAGCTCACCGGCAAGGAAGCGCAGCAGATGCTCAAGTTGATGGAGGTCATCGAAGAGCACGATGACGTCCAGCACGTGTGGGCCAACTTCGATATCGAGGAGAAGGAGATCGAGGCCTCCCTCGCGTGACCCTTCGGCCAGCTCAGGGTCGCCCCGAGCCACGTCGAGCGGTGAGAATATTCGGCATCGATCCCGGCTCCGAGCGCACCGGCTACGGCTGCGTGGAGGCCGATGGACGCCGGCACCGGCTGGTTGCCTGCGGCGCGATTGCCGCGCCGGCTGGCGAGGCCTTTCCGCAGCGTCTCGCCCGCATCTACACCGAACTGTCGCGCCTGCTGGTCTCGTGCCGTCCCGACTGCGTGGCCATCGAGAACCTGTTTCACGCGGCGAACGTGCGCAGCGCGCTGAAGCTCGGTCACGCGCGCGGCGTCGCCATGCTGGCCGCGGTGGAAGCGGGCTGCGAGGTCGTCGAGTACACGCCGGCGGAGATCAAACGCGCGATCGTCGGCTACGGCCGCGCCGACAAGCACCAGGTCGGACAGATGGTGAAGCTGCTGCTTGGTCTCGGCGCCGCGCCGTCACCCCACGACGCCGCCGACGCGCTGGCCGTGGCGATTTGCCACATGCACTCGATGCTGCCGGCGGGTGTGCACACCCGCGGCTGCGAAGACGTAGAGGCGGACCTTCAGGTCCGCAAACCGCGATCCTGGCGCCACTACCGTCCGCCCGCGATCGGATGATTGCATTCCTGCGGGGACGCGTTCTCGACAAACATCCCAATCGCCTCATCGTCGACGTCAACGGCGTCGGATACGAAGTGCACGTTCCGCTCTCCACCTACTACGACGTCGGCGACGCGGGCACGGAGGTCGCGCTGCACGTGCACACGCACGTGCGCGAGGACGCGCTGCAGCTCTTCGGCTTCCTCACCACGCTGGAACAGTCGCTCTTCGAGCGCTTGATCGGCATCAGCGGCATCGGGCCGAAGCTGGCGATTGCCGTCCTCTCCGGCATCGACAGCCGCGAGCTCGTCGCATCCGTGCGGCGCGCGGACGTCGCCCGATTGACGAGAATTCCGGGTATCGGCAAGAAGACCGCCGAGCGCATCGTGCTGGAGTTGAAAGATCGGCTGCGCGACGTCGCGCCGGCGGAGCTCGACGCCGCCGAACAACGCGCGACGAGCGACGAGCTGCGCGATGACCTCGTCTCGGCGCTCGAGAACCTGGGCTATCATCGGCCGCTGGCTGAGAAAGCCGTCGATGCGGTGCGCGCGCGGGCCGGCAACGCCGGCTTCGAGGACGCGCTGAAGGGGGCGCTGCGGGAATTGATGCGATGACCGACCCTTCGAGAGCCTCAGGGTCGCCGCCGGCGGAGTCGGGCGCCGATCGCGTGCTGACCGCCGGCCGCGCCGCCGACGATGAAGCGCAGTACGAGGCGGGACTCCGTCCGCGCTCCCTCGACGAATACATCGGCCAGGACCGCATCCGCGACAACCTGCAGGTGTCGATTGCCGCCACGCGCCAGCGCAAGGAAGCGCTCGACCACGTGCTCCTCTATGGCCCGCCCGGCCTCGGCAAGACGACGCTCGCCTACGTCATCGGCAACGAATTGCGCGTGCCCGTCCGCGCGACGGCGGGGCCCGTCATCGAGAAGGCCGGCGACCTGGTCGCGCTGCTCACCAACCTGCAGGAGCACGAGGTGCTCTTCATCGACGAAATCCATCGCCTGGCGCCGGCGATCGAAGAGGTGCTCTATCCGGCGATGGAGGACTACGAGGTCGACATCGTCATCGGTCAGGGGCCGAGCGCCCGGTCCGTCAAGGTGCCGCTGCAGAAATTCACCCTCATCGGCGCGACGACGCGCGCCGGGCTGCTGACCGCGCCGCTGCGCGCCCGCTTCGGCATCGTCCACCGGCTCGACTTCTACACGGCTGCGGACATCGAGGTGATCGTCCGCCGCTCCGCGCGCATTCTCGACGTGCCCATCGACAGCGACGCGGCCGGCGAGCTGGCGCGGCGATCGCGCGGCACGCCGCGCATCGCCAACCGTCTGTTGCGGCGCGTGCGCGACTACGCGCAGGTGCGCGCGGACGGCCGCATCAGCGGCGCCGTCGCCCGCGCGGCGCTGCACCTGCTCGAAGTCGACGACCACGGCTTCGACGAAGTCGACCGCAAGCTGCTGCGCACGATCATCGACAAGTTCAGCGGCGGCCCCGTCGGCGTCAACAGCCTCGCCGCCGCCATCAACGAAGAGAAAGACGCCATCGAGGACATCTACGAACCCTTTCTTATCCAGGCCGGCTTCCTCGACCGGACGCCGCGCGGCCGTGTCGCCACGGCGCGCGCCTACGAATATTTCGGATTGACGGCCCCGGGGAGGGATTCACACCTGTGGTAATCGACGCTTCGGTGCGCAACGTCCGCCGCGCACGCATCTCGAGCCTGGCGACCTACGTGCCGCCCCGCACTCTTACCAACGCCGATCTCGAACGCCTGGTCGACACGAGCGACGAGTGGATCCTGCAGCGCACCGGCATCCGCGAGCGCCACATCGTCGACGCCGGCGTCGCCACCTCCGACCTCGCCGCCGAAGCCGCGCGCGAAGCGATTCGCCGCGCCGGCCTCACCCCCGACGACATCGACTTCATCGTCGTCGGCACGACGACGCCGGACATGATGTTTCCGAGCACGGCGTGCCTCGTGCAGACGAAGATCGGAGCGCCGCACGCCTGGGGATTCGACCTCGGCGCCGCGTGTTCCGGCTTTACCTACGCGTTGACGACGGCCGCGGAGCTCGTCGCCGCGGGTGGCAGCCAGCACGCGCTGGTCATCGGCGCGGACGTCATGTCGAGCATCATCGACTACACCGATCGCACGACGTGCGTGCTCTTCGGCGACGGCGCCGGCGCCGTCGTCGTCGAGGCGGCGGACGAGGACGGCATCGGCATCATCGACTTCGAGAACTTCGTCGATGGCAGCGGCGGCGCCGCCCTGTGCATGCCGGCGGGCGGAAGCCTGCGTCCCGCGTCGAAGGACACCATCGAGCAGCGGCTGCATTACGTCAAGCAGGATGGCGCGACGGTGTTCAAGTTCGCGGTGCGCAACACCGAAGAAGCGGCGCGGCGCATTCTCGATCGCAACGGGGTCAAGCCCTGCGAGATCGATCTGTTCGTGTCGCACCAGGCCAACCGCCGCATCATCATGTCGGCGACCGACAAGCTCGGCATCCCGTCGGAGAAGGTCGTCATCAACATCGAGCGCTTCGGCAACACGACGGCCGGTACGATCCCCCTCGCGCTCAACGACGCCGTGCAGGATCGGCGGCTGAAGAAGGGCGATCTGCTGCTGCTGGCGTCGGTCGGCGCCGGCTTCACGGTCGGGACCGTGCTGATGCGATGGGGGTTGAAGGAGTAAGTCCCAAATCCCAAATTCCAACGTGCCTCGACGATCGGTTACCTTGGAAGTTGGGAGTTGGAATTTGGGCGTTGTAAGGTTGAGGTCGCTCACGGCGGGGCAGCAGCAGCGGCTGGCGGCGCTGCGGCGCATCGCGGAGCTGCTCGATTCGGCGTTCGTCGTTCCGGGCACCAATTACCGCATCGGCCTCGATCCGATCATCGGCCTCGTGCCGATGGTCGGCGATCTCGCCTCGCCGCTCTTCGCCATTGCCCTCGTCTGGCAGGCCTACGACCTCGGCGTGCCGAAGATCGTGCAGCTGCGCATGATTTTCAACGCGGCGATCGACGCGGTGATTGGCGCCGTGCCGTTCGTCGGCGATCTCTTCGATTTCGGATGGAAGTCGAACGAGTGGAACCTGGCGCTGCTCGAAAGCCACGCTTACGAGGTGCGGAGTGCCGGCGCCGCCGACTGGGCGTTCGTCATGGCGATGATCGCCCTGCTGCTGGTCATTGCCGTGCTGCCGTTCGTGCTTGCAGGTATGTTGATCGCGTGGCTCGGCGCGCATTTGTTCTGAAGAAGAAGGCGGGAAAGACGGGAGGGGCGGGAAAGGCGGGAAAGGCGCGTCTGAAAACCGCCGCTCGCCGGCAGGAGGCCGCCGCGCCGTCGCGTGTCTTCCTGCTGTCGCCGGCCAACTCCGGCGGCATCCGCGCGCAGATGATGCTCTCGCCGAACGCGCGCTTCGATCTCGCACGCCGCCTGCAGAGCGCCGAAGGCGCGCCCCTCGGCGAGGTCTTCGCCTTCGTCAGCGGCCTGTACTTTCGTGGCAAGCTCGCCTACGCGCGGAGATTCGCGCGTCCGCCCGACCCCACCGATCCGGTGTCGGCCGGAGGCGCCCTCGTCATCACCACGAACGCGGGGCTGCGCTCCGTTGACACCAGGGTCACCGTCGAATCGTTCCGCGCGTTCGCGACCGGCGATATCGACCTGCGCAACCCCTCTTACCGCAAGCCGCTCGAACAATCGGCGCTGGCGCTGCGCGAGGCCATCGGTCCCGACTGTGAGGTGGTGCTCCTCGGCAGCGTCGCATCGGGGAAGTACGTCGATCTGCTGCTGCCGATCTTCGGCGAGCGTCTGCTGTTCCCGCCGGCCTTCGTCGGACGGGGCGACATGAGCCGGGGCGGGCTGATGCTGCGCTGCGTGATGGCGGGATTCGAGTTGCCCTACGAACCGCTCGCCGGCGCGATCCGGCACGGTCAACGGCCGCCGAAGCTGGAGCCGTTGCGCCGCCAGCCTGCCGCGCCGAAGCCGCGCAGCGGCGAAGGCGGATGAGCATCGCCATTCCGAAGGACGGCGACGCGACGCTCGCGGTCGCCCGGCGCCAGGTCCGCCTCACCAACCTGCAGAAACCGTTCTGGCCCGAGCGCGGCGTCACCAAGGGCATGCTGATTCAGTACTACGCGGACGTCGCGCCGCTGCTCCTGCCGCACATCTGCGACCGGGCGATGGTCATGAAGCGCTATCCGCACGGAGCGGCGGGCGAGTTCTTCTTCATGAAGCGCGCGCCGGTGCCGCGTCCCGACTGGATCCGCACCTGTTCGATCGAGCACGACTCGGGCAACATCATCGACTTTCCCGTCATCGACGATCTGCCGTCGCTGCTCTGGCTGATCAACCTGGGCTGCATCGATCTCAACCAGTGGTACGCGCGATGCGATGACATCGATCGGCCCGACTACCTGCATTTCGACCTCGACCCGGGTCCCGGCGCGACCTTCGATCACGTCCGCGACTGCGCGCTCATCGTCCGCGATGCGCTCGCCGCGCTGAAGATGAAGCCGCTCGTCAAAACCAGCGGATCGAAGGGCATGCACGTCTACGTGCCGATCGTGCGCGGTCCCACGCAGAAGGCGGTGTGGACGTTTGCCAAGGCGCTCGCCGTGACGCTCGCCGGCCGCCATCCCTCGCTCATGACGTCGGAATACCGCAAGGAGAAGCGTCCGAAAGGGCGCGTGCTCGTCGACTACAACCAGAACCGGTGGGGCAGCACGCTCGCCAGCATCTATTCGGTGCGGCCCACCCCGCTCGCGACGGTCTCGACGCCGCTCAACTGGGACGAAGTGGCGCGCGGCGTGGCCATCGAGGACTTCCGGATCGACAACGTCCGCGCCCGTTTCGCGAAGGTTGGCGACCTGTGGAAGCCGCTGCTCGCCGCGCGGGGGCGCACCGACTTGAGCAAATTCGTATAACGCCCACGCCTCTGTCCTGCAACAGCGCACGGACTGGACGTGTTGCGTCCGCGCCTGGAACACGGTGTCGAATCATTCGACACCTTCGCTGTCGCGGGCGCTGATGCTGCGCAAGATCAGCACAGAGGCGCCGCACGGCGCGCGGGCGGCGCCGGCGCCCTGCACGGCAAGTTGGCGCCGCGCAGCAACTTGGGAGTGCAGCGCAATCGTGGCAGTGGCCTTGCTCCTCCGCACGGCGGGTTCCCCGCCATGGCCTTAGCATTCGAAAGTCCCAACTCCCTGCGGCGCAAGCCTGCGCTCGCCGTCCTTCCGCGAAAACCGGCGGCCGTCGCGCACGGGCGTGCCGCGCTCGGCGCCATCCTCGTCGAACGGCAGCTCATTACCGAAGAGCAGCTGAAGGCGGCCATCGAGCAGCAGAAGCGAACCGACCGCCGCATCGGCCAGGTGCTCATCGACATGGGCGCGACAACGCAGGATGCCGTGCTCGGCGCGCTCAGCATCCAGCTTGGCCTCCCCGGGATCCGCATCAACGCCTACACGATCGACGCGGAGGCCATCGACGCGCTTCCGGAAAAAGTCGCGCGCCGCCATGGTGCCTTCCCCATCTCGAAAGTCGGCACGACGCTGACCGTCGCGGTGGCGACGCCGCTCGATCTCGAGGCGACCGACGACCTGCGGTTCGCGGCCGCCTGCGAGATTCGCACGGTCGTCGCGCTCGAGGACGAAATCGCCAGCGCGCTCGATCGCTACTATCAAAGCGACGGCATTCCGCATCAGCTCGCGCAGGAGACCGAGGAAGTCGTCGTCGAAACGCCGTTTGTCGATCGGCGGTCGGGAGACGACCGGCGTCACGGACGCTCGGGCGGACGCCGCGCGACCGACCTGATCTACTCGGACCCGGACAAGTTCGACGAGGCCGCCGAACGTTCGGCCGTCACCGTCGTCGACCGCGTGCTGGCGCGTGCGGTCGGCGAGGGGGCGAGCGACATTCACCTGGAGTCGATGGCCGACAGCTTCCGCGTGCGCTTTCGCGTCGACGGCACCTTCCGCGAAATCGCGACGTTCGCGCCGCAGCTCGCGCCGGCGATCGTCGCGCGCCTGAAGGTGCTCTCGGGCATGGACATCGCGGAGCACCGGCTCCCGCAGGACGGCCGGTTCAGCGCGAGCGTGGGCTCGCGCCGTCTCGACATGCGCAGCTCGACGTATCCGACGATGTACGGCGAGAAGATGGTGCTGCGCCTGCTCGATCGATCCGCTTTACGCCTGCATCTCGAGACGATGGGGATGCGCGGCAGGGTGCTCGAGCAGTTCCGCAGCCTCATTCGCCGGCCCGAAGGAATGATGCTGGTGACCGGCCCTACCGGCAGCGGCAAGACGTCAACGCTGTATGCGAGCCTCGCCGAACTGGTGGAGACGGGCAAGCACATCATCACCATCGAGGATCCGGTTGAATACTCGCTGGCCGGCGTCAACCAGGGGCAGACCAACGAGAAAGCCGGGTTCACCTTCGCACGCGGGCTGCGCGCCATCCTGCGCCAGGACCCCGACGTGATCATGGTCGGCGAGATTCGCGATCCGGAGACGCTGTCTACGGCCGTCGAGGCGTCGTTGACCGGCCATCTCGTGTTTTCAACGCTGCACACCAATAGCGCCGTGTCGACCATCGCACGTGTGGTCGACATGGGGCTCGAGCCGTATCTGCTGTCGTCCTGCCTGATGGGCGTCGCGGCGCAGCGGCTGGTGCGGCGCATCTGCGTGACATGTCGAACGGAGATTCCGACGCCGCATGGCGTCGCGCATCTGTTTCCCGGCGGCGCGCCGGAAACGATGCATCGCGGCAAGGGCTGCCACGACTGCCGGGGCACCGGGTATCGCGGACGCGTGGCGATTCACGAGCTGATGGTCATCACCGAGGAGCTGCGAAGCCTGATCCTCGAGCGCGCACCCGAAGGGAAGATGGTCGAGGCCGCGATACGAGGCGGAATGGTGGCGCTGCGTGAGGAGTGCCTCAACCGTGTGATGGAAGGCGAGACGACGCTCGAAGAGGTGGTGCGTTTGACTCAGGATCGATCGTAGGCTAGTCCCCCAGCAGCTCACCGATCGGTTTGAGATCTTCAATCCGATCGCAGAACGCCTTCACGACGACGAGCATCGGCACGGCAAGCAGGGTGCCCCAGATCCCCCAGACAAAGCTCCAGAAGATGAGGCCGACGAACATCGCCACTTCGTTGGTGCGCGCCGCCCGGCTCGTCAGCCATGGCGTCAGCAGCCAACCTTCGAGGCTCGTGATGACCACGGAGACGCCCGAGACGTAGATCGCCATGGCAAGCGTGTCGAACTGCAGGAACGCGGCCACGGCGGTTGCGCCGGCGACGATCACCGGCCCGAAGTACGGAATGCTGTTGAACACGCCTGCGGCCACGCCCCACATCGGCGCGTGGTGCACGCCCATCCAGCGAAACGCCAGCCAGGTCGCGATACCGACGAGCACGCTGGTGACGACGCGCAGCACGAGGAACCGCTCGATCTGGGCGTCGATTTCGTTGAGGATCTGCACCGTGATTTTCTTCTTCTCGAACGACGGTCCGGCGAGCTTCACCAGCTTGCGTTTGACGAGATCGCCCGAGGCGAGCAGGAAGAAGACGAAAAAGCCGACGAGCGTCGCCTCGCCCGCGAAGGCCATCAGGCTCGCCGAGCCCCACGTCAGATAACCGCGCACGTCGAAGACCGGTTCCTCGATCTGCACGCGCTGCACGCCGGCGGGAACCGGATTCCGCGCCGCTTCATCGGCCGTGCGCTGCAGCTCGGTGGCCGCCTTCTGCACCTGCTCGATCGTCCCCGGCTCCGTCCGGCGCTCGTGCAGCACGACGCGCAGCCGCGATGCGGCCTGCGGCATCGCCGCCACCATCGCCATCGCATCGTCGGACAACGCGTAGCCGGAATAGAGCAGGCCGCCCGTGAAGCAGATCATGACGAGCGCCGCGGCGAGGACGCGCGGCAGATGCATGCGGATGAGCAGGAGCACGACCGGCTCGAGCGCATAGCCGATGAGCACGCTCAGGACGATGGGAATGAAGACTTCCCGCGCCCAGTAGAGCAGGGCGACGGCGCACGTCCCGGCAATGACGACGAGCGCGACGCTGCGCAGCTTGACGTCGATTGGCGCCGTCGTCTCCGGGACGTGATCAGAACCGGGGCGAAACAGATCCTGTGCTCGTTGTGGCATCCGATTCCTGAGGCGCGACGGCGAGGCCGGCGCGCCGCTGCAGCGCCTTGTTGATGGCCACGGCCGCCTTGGCGCCTTCGGCGGCGGCAACAATCACGAACTGCACGTCCCGCGATGCGTCGCCGACGACGAAGAGGCCGGGAATGTGCGTCTGGCCGAGATGATCTGTGTGCACGGTGCCGAGCCGGTTCATCTCGCAGCCGAGGCGGGCGGGGATGTCGCACTGCTGGCTCTGGCCGCTCGAAAAGAAGATGGCGTCGCAGGGAACCGACGAACCGTCGCCGAACACGACCTCGCGCACGTTCGGGCCATCGTGTTCGATGCGCGCAATCGGCGATACGCGCACGTCGATCTGCTCCTCGGCCAGACGCGTGCGATCCTGCCGGCGCATGCTGCGCGTGCCGTTGGTGCAGAGGACGACGCGTGATGTCCAGGTTTTGAGCGACAGCGCAAGGCCGGCGCCCGCGGTACCGTGGCCGAGGACGGCGATGATCCGATCGCGATGCTCCCACCCGTCGCAGTACGGGCAGTGATGGACGGTCACGCCGTAGCACTCGTCGAGGCCGGGGATGTCGGGAACGTGGTCGCGTACGCCGCTGGCGATCAGGGCCATCCGTGCCTGCACGGTCTCCGATCCGTTCAACGTCGCCTCGAAGAAATCGCCGCGGTGCACCAGCTCGGTGACCTTCGCCTGGCGCGGGGCGACGCCGTACGGCTCGAGTTGCTCGCGTCCGATGCGCAGGAATTCGAGCGGCGGGATGCAGTCGCGCGTCAGGAAGCCGTGCAACGCCGACGACCGGCCATTGCGCGGCTCGGCGGTATCGCAGAGCAGCAGCGAGCGGCGGCAGCGGGCAAGGACGAGCGCCGCGCTGAGACCGGCGGGACCGCCGCCGATAATGATGACGTCGTACACGTCCGGCTGAACTGCAAGCTCACAGCCAGCGGTGGAGTCCGGCGTCGGCCGGACCGTTGCGCATGAATGTCTCTGATTTCGATTTCGATTTGCCGGACGCGTTAATCGCTCAGTACCCCGCGGAAATCCGCGGCGGGTCGCGTCTGCTCGTGCTGCGGCACGACGATGGAACCGAGCACACCACCTTCAGCGAGCTCGGCCGCTACCTTCGCCGTGGCGATCTTCTCGTGCTCAACAATACGCGCGTGTTTCCAGCGCGTCTCATCGGGCGTCGCGTGCCGAGCGGCGGCGCCGTCGAGTGTCTGCTGTTGACGCAAATCCCAAATCGAAACTCCCAAGTCGCAAATCCCAATATTGCCGATTGGGAGGCTCTCGTCCATCCGGGACAGAAGCTCAAGCCCGGCTCGCGTGTCGTCTTCGAACGCGACGGCGTACGCATCGACGGGGAAGTGTTGGCGATGCATTTCCAGGGGCGCCGCACCGTCCGTCTCTCGACGGACGACGCGCGCGGGCTCGCCGCCGCCATCGATCGCGTCGGGCACATTCCGCTGCCGCCGTACATCAAACGGGTAGACGCGGAGGCCGATAAGGAGCGCTACCAGACCGTGTACGCGCGCGAGCGCGGGTCTGTCGCCGCGCCGACCGCGGGCCTGCACTTCACCGCGCGGCAGTTCGACGAGCTCGCGTCACACGGTGTGGAGCGCGCCGAGGTGACGCTGCACGTCGGCTACGGCACCTTCAAGCCCGTCAAGGCCGAGCGTGTCGAAGAACACACGATGGACAGCGAACGCTACACGGTCTCGTCCGGCACGGCCGCCGCGCTGACACGCGCCCGCCGCGAAGGACGCCGGATTATCGCCGTCGGCACGACGACGGTACGGACGCTGGAGTCGCTGACGTTGACCGCCGACGGCGAAGTGCGTTCCGGGAGCGGCGAGACAGCGCTCTTCATCAGGCCCGGACACACGTTCCAGCTCGTAAGCGGAATGATCACGAACTTCCACCTTCCGCGCTCGTCGCTGCTGATGCTCGTCTCGGCGCTGGCCGGCCGCGAGCGCGTGCTGGACGCGTATCGGGAAGCCGTCGCGCGCGGCTATCGGTTCTACAGCTACGGCGACGCGATGCTGATCGTGTAGGCGTCAGGGGGCAGGGGCCAGGGGACAGCCGGCAGGGGTCAGTCCCCTTCCCCCTTCCCCCTAACCCCTCTCCCCTATTACTGTTCGCACATGGCGTTCTCCTACGACGAATTCGACGTTTCCGGTATCCGTACGTATCCGCTCGCTTCGCGGAAGAGCAAAGCGCGCGCGGAGGATTTCGCCAGGCCGGTCGCGTCCGGCGCGTCGTTCAAGACATGGTTCGAGTCGTTGCCGGGCATTCTCGGCGCGGCGGATATCAGGCGCGTTGTCGATGCGATCGCCTCGGCGAAGGCGCGGGGCGCGGGCGTCATCTGGGGGATCGGCGCGCATGTCATCAAGACCGGCGTGTCGCCGGTGCTCATCGACTTGATGGAGCGTGGCTACGTGTCGGCGCTGGCGATGAACGGCGCGGGCCTCATTCACGACTTCGAGATTGCGCTCTCGGGCGCGACATCAGAAGACGTCGATGAATCGCTCGGCCCCGGCAAGTTCGGCATGGCCGAAGAGACGGGCACGCTGCTCAACGAAGCCATCCGCCTCGCGTGCGAAGCGCGGAAGGGCCTCGGGCAAGGGGTTGCCGAGTTCCTCACACGGCGCAATCCGCCGCACGCGGAGAAGAGCCTCACGGTGGCGGCGCACCGGCACGGCGTGCCGCTGACAGTGCACGTCGCCGTCGGCACCGACATCATCCACATGCATCCGGCGGCCTCAGGCGCCGACATCGGCGAGACGAGCCTGCGCGACTTCCGCTACTTCACGTCGTGCGTGGCGCGGCTTGCCGGCGGCGTCTATCTCAATTGCGGATCCGCGGTCGTCCTGCCCGAGGTATTCCTCAAGGCGGTGGCGCTCTCGCGCAACGCAGGCTCGTCGCTCGAGGGTCTGACCACGGTCAACATCGACTTCATGCGCATGTATCGTCCCCAGACCAACGTCGTCACCCGACCGATTGCGGGAACGAATGGACGGGGCATTTCGCTCGTCGGTCACCACGAGATCCTGATTCCGCTGATCGCCGCGGCGGTGATCGATGGCGGGTCCGCGGCGTCCTGATACGCGGCGACGCCGTGGGACCCGCCCCGTATACGTGGGCCGGGTCCCGCGGCCACCCGCGAGCAGCTGAATCCACGCGCAGCGGACCGGCGATGGCATCGGGAATCATGCGCGGCGGGCCCGGCGGCTGCTAGAATCGGGGATTCGTGCCGGAGTAGCTCAGCCGGTTAGAGCACGCGTCTCATAAGCGCGGGGTCGGCAGTTCGAGTCTGCCCTCCGGCATTACCAAAGCTCCAAGTTCCAAGATCCAAGTTCCAAATTCCAACCGGAGTGGGTTGGACCTTCTTGGAGCTTGGAGCTTGGAGCTTGGAGCTTGGAGCTTGGAGCTTGACCGGCATTCACCAGCGCGTCCAGAAAACCATCGCGCGCCATGCCTTGCTTCCGCCCGGGACGCGTGTGCTCGTCGGCCTGTCCGGCGGGTCCGATTCGGTCGCCCTCCTGTTCCTGCTGCGCGACCTCGCTGAAAACGGCCGCTTCGACGTGGCTGGCATCGCCCATTTGCATCATCAGCTGCGCGTGAGCGCGGACCGCGACGAGGCCTTCTGTCGCGGCCTCGCGGCGCGCCTTGGCCTGCGCATCGATGTGAAAAAAGAGGATGTCAAAGGGTATGCGCGTCGCCGAAAACTGTCAGTCGAGGACGCGGCCCGCACCATCCGATACGACTTTATGGAGCGGGCGGCCGATTCGCTCGAGGCGGACCGGATTGCCGTCGGCCACACGCAGGACGACCAGGCGGAGACGTTCGTCCTGAAATTGATTCGCGGCGCGGGGCTGACGGGCCTTGGCGGCATCCATCCCCGGCGCGGCCGCATCGTTCGTCCGCTGCTCGACGTATCGCGCGCCGATTTGCGAAATTACCTGGTTTCCCGCGGAGAACGCTGGATCGAGGACGAAACGAACGCGGACCTCGAGAACCCTCGGAACCGCATTCGTCATGTCGTGCTTCCCGAGCTGGACTGTGCGGCGAAGGGGGCAGTCCGGCCTGCGATTGCACGCGCCGCCGGACGCATTCGCGAGGACGCGGAATGGCTCGATGAGCTGGCGAGCCGTCGTTATACGGAATTGACGGAAGAAACGCCGGATGGCGTGGTGATTGAAGCAGCACCGTTGCTGGCCGAGCCGGCGCCTCTACGGACGCGAGTGCTGCTGAGGGCGCTGCGGGCGGTGGCAGCTGGACGGGAAGTCGGACTCGACCATGTGGAGGCCGTTATGGCCTCCTTACACGGGGCCGCGGGCGGCGTGGACGTGCCTGGCGGGCGGGTGGAACTAAAGCGCGGAAAGCTGGTCTTAATAGAGCAGAAGCCCGCGGCGAAGTGATACTCTTGTGAACCCCTTTGGCGGGAGGAAGTACTTGAATTCGACCCTGAAAAGCCTGGCGTTCTGGATTGTCCTGGTGCTGGTCGGGATACTCGTGTGGAACATTTCCACGCGCTTTCAGCCCAGCCAGAAGGCCGAGAAATTCAGCGAATTCATGTCGAAGGTCGACTCTGGGCAGATTTCCAGCGTCACGATTGTCGGCAACGAAATCACCTACACCTCCAAGTCGGGCGACAGCTTCCGCACCTACGCACCTGCGCAGTACGAGGGCCTGGCCAACAAGCTGATCGAGCGCAACGTCGTCGTGTCCGCGCGCGAAGCGACGACCAGTCCCTGGGCGGCGCTGCTCTATTCGTGGGCGCCCATCCTGCTGATGATCGGCTTCTGGATCTTCTTCATGCGCCAGATGCAGAGCGGGGGCAACAAGGCGCTCTCCTTCGGCAAGAGCAAGGCGAAGCTGTCGTCGAGCGCGCAGAAGAAGGTGACGTTCAAGGACGTCGCCGGTGTCGACGAGGCGAAGGACGAGCTCCAGGAAATCATCGAGTTCCTGCGCGAGCCGCAGAAGTTCCAGAAGCTCGGAGGCCGCATCCCCAAGGGCGTGCTGTTGATGGGCCCCCCGGGCACCGGCAAGACGCTGCTGGCGCGCGCCGTGGCGGGTGAGGCCAACGTTCCGTTCTTCTCGATCAGCGGCTCGGACTTCGTCGAGATGTTCGTCGGCGTCGGCGCCTCGCGCGTGCGCGATCTGTTCGAGCAGGGCAAGAAGAACGCGCCGTGCATCGTCTTCATCGACGAGATCGACGCGGTCGGCCGTCATCGCGGCGCCGGTCTCGGCGGCGGCCACGATGAACGGGAGCAGACGCTCAACCAGCTGCTCGTCGAAATGGACGGCTTCGAGAGCAACGAAGGCGTCATCCTCGTCGCCGCCACCAACCGTCCCGATGTGCTCGATCCGGCGCTGCTGCGCCCGGGGCGCTTCGATCGCCGCATCGTCGTGAACCGTCCCGACGTGAAGGGCCGCGAGGGGATTCTCGCGGTCCACACGAAGAAGATTCCGCTCGCCGACGACGTCGACGTGGCGGTGCTGGCGCGCGGCACGTCCGGCTTCTCGGGCGCCGATCTCGCGAACCTGGTGAACGAAGCCGCGCTCAACGCCGCGCGCTACAACCAGAAGGTCGTTCGCATGCTCGACTTCGAGTTCGCGAAGGACAAGGTGCTGATGGGCGCCGAGCGCCGCTCGATGATCATCAGCGAGAACGAGAAGCGCATCACCGCCATCCACGAGTCGGGACACGCGCTGCTCGCCGTCATGCTGCCGCACGCCGACCCCATCCACAAGGTGACGATCATCCCGCGCGGCATGGCGCTCGGCCTGACGACGATGCTGCCCATCGACGAGAAGCACAACTACTCGCGCGAGTACCTGCGCGATCAGATCTGCATCCTGCTCGGCGGCCGCATCGCCGAAGAGATAACGCTCGGCAGCATCACCACCGGCGCCGGCAACGACCTCGAGCGCGCCACCGATCTCGCGCGCAAGATGGTCTGCGAGTGGGGCATGAGCGACTCGATGGGTCCGCTCACCTTCGGCAAGAAGGAAGAGCAGATCTTCCTCGGCCGCGAAATCGCCCAGCACCAGGACTACAGCGAGGATACGGCGCTCAAGATCGACCACGAAGTGAAGCGCTTCGTCACCGACGCCTACGCCCGCGCGAACGACATTCTCATGCAGTACAAGCCGCGGCTGATGGAGATGGCCGAGGCGCTGCTCGCGCGCGAGACGCTCGACGCGGACCAGGTGCGGCGCATCGTCGCCGGCGAGGCGCTCGACGAACCGTCGCCTGCCGCGCCCGCGGCGCCGCAGGTCGTCCCGCCGTCGCCGAAGGCGAAGGAACGTCCGGCGATCGTTCCGCCGATGCCGCCGCGTCCGCTGACGCAGGAATAAAGGCACGACACCACGCCGCCGGTTCGACGTCCCGCTGGCCGGCGGGCGCACGCTTTCCCTCGGCGAACGCACGGTCATCATGGGCGTGATCAACGTCACGCCCGACTCCTTCTCGGATGGCGGCGCGCGCTTCGACGCCGCCGCGGCGATTGACGCCGGCGTACGGATGGCCGAGCAGGGTGCCGGCGTCATCGACATCGGCGGCGAGTCGACGCGGCCGGGCGCATCACCCGTCGACGGCGCGGAAGAGCATCGGCGCGTCATTCCCGTCGTCGAGGCGCTGCGCACGCGCATCGACATTCCGATTTCCATCGACACCTACAAGGCGTCCACGGCCGATGCCGCGCTGGCGGCAGGCGCGACGATCGTCAACGACATCAGCGGGCTGCGCTACGAGCCTGCGCTCGCCGATGTCGTGGCGCGCCGCGGCGCGGCGCTCATCCTGATGCACACGCGCGGACGATCGCACGACATGTATCAGCAGGCGTCCTACGGCGACGTTGTCGCGGAGGTGCTCGACGAGCTGCGCGAGAGCCTGTCGTTTGCCGCCGGTGCCGGCATCGGCAAGGCACGCCTGCTCGTCGATCCCGGCGTCGGTTTCGCCAAAGAGGCGCCGCACAGTTTCGAGGCGCTGGCGCGCCTCGACGAGTTCGCGGAGCTGGGATGTCCGCTCGTCGTCGGCCCATCGCGCAAGTCGTTTCTGGCGCGCCCCTTCGGCGGCAGCGGCGCGCTGGCGGCGGCCTCGCGCGACTGGGCGACCGCCGCGGCGGTGACCGCCGCGGTTCTCAATGGCGCGCATATCGTGCGCGTCCACGCCGTCGCCGAGATGGTCCAGGTCGCGCGCGTCGCCGATGAAATTCGGAAGTACAGTGCGTGATGGCGAAGCGTGGGTAGGAGGGGCGGAGACGCGTTTCGGCGGTATTATCGCGTCGGCCGATGAACTGGCTCACCACCATCCTGCGGCGTCCCGACATCGGGTGGGCCGACGCGCTCGACATCGCGATTGTGGCGGTGCTGCTCTACGAGCTGCTGCTGCTCATCCGCGGGACTCGCGCCGTGCAGATGGCGCTGAGCGGCGGCTTCCTGCTGCTGCTGTACTTCCTGTCGCAGTGGCTCCAGCTCGAGACCGTCAACTGGGTCATCCGCAATCTCGCCGCCTACGTCGTCTTCGCCATCATCGTGCTGTTCCAGGCGGACATCCGTCGCGCCCTCGCCCACTTCGGCCGTGCGCCCTTCTTCCGCTATTTCGAGCGCGCCGAGCGGGCGGACGAGACGATCGAGGAGCTCGTCACGGCCGCGACCAATCTGGCGGCGCGGCGCACCGGCGCCATCATCGTGCTCGAACGGCAGATCGGTCTTCGCAACTACATCGAGGGCGGCATCCCTCTCGACGCGATGATCACCTACGATCTGCTGGCGAGCATTTTTCAACCGGCCTCGCCGCTGCATGACGGGGCGGCGATCATCCAGGGCGATCGCATTGCCGCGGCCGCCTGCTTCCTGCCGCTGTCGGTCAACCCCCGCGTCAGCCGCGATCTCGGCACGCGGCATCGTGCCGCGCTCGGGCTGACGGAAGAGAACGACGCCGTGGCGATCGTCGTCTCGGAAGAGACGGGCACGATCTCGCTGGCGATTGGCGGTGACTTCGAGCGCGGCTTCACCGGGCCGCAGCTGCGGTCGCGCCTGGCGACGCTGCTTGGCGCGAAACGGCGCCGCGCGCGCCGCGCCGAAGAGCCGCGGAGCTCGCTGGCCTGATGGCGTACGCTGGTTTCCGCCACCACCTCGGTTTGAAGTTCGTGTCGATTGCGCTGGCCGCGCTGCTCTGGGTGGCGGTTGCCGGCGAGCAGACGGTCGAGCGCTCGCTGCGCATTCCGCTCGAATTCACCAACCTTCCGTCGCAGCTCGAGGTGGTCGGCGATCCGCCAAACGTCGTCGACGTGCGCGTCCGCGGATCGTCGGGGGCGCTCAACCGCATTGCGGCCGGCGAGCTGGTCGCCGTCCTCGATCTGCGGTCCGCACGTTCCGGACAGCGGCTCTTTCACCTCGGCGGCGACGACGTGCGGACTCCGTTCGGCGTGGATGTCGTGCAGGTCAACCCTTCGACGGTGTCGATGATGTTCGAGCCGTCGGGCAGCAAGACCGTCCCGGTCGTACCGACCGTCGAGGGAGAACCGGCGGACGGCTTCGTCGTCGGCACAGTAACTGCAGAGCCGTCGACGGTCGAGGTGCTGGGACCGGTCAGCACGCTCGCACGGATGACTCAGGCCATCACCGAGCCCGTGACGGTTACTGGTGCGAGCGCGCCACTTACGGAAACGGTGAATATCGGTGTCGCGGATCCCTCGCTGCGCCTGCGCACGCCGCAGACGGCTCGTGTCGGAGTCGTCGTGGCGCCCGCGCCTGTCGAATGGTCGGTCAGCGGCATCGCCGTGAAGCCGCACAATGGGCAGGGCCGCGTTCAGGTCCTGCCGGCGCATGTCACGGCGTGGGTGCGCGGTCCGCGCGAAGCGATGACCAGCGACGGCGGGATGTTCGACGCCAGCGTTGACGTGGAAGGGTTGAAGCCGGGCGAGTTCGATCTGCCCGTCACGGTGGTCGCGCCGGCACGCGTCGGCGTCATTCGCCTCGAACCGGCGGAAGTGAAGGTGCGAATTCGATGAGTCGGCTTTTCGGTACCGACGGCGTGCGCGGAAAGGCGGGCAGCTACCCGCTCGACGCCCCGACGATCCGGCGTCTGGGCGCGGCGCTGACGCGCGCGCTCGGTCATGGCACATCGGCCCGCTTCCTTTCGGGCCGCGACACGCGCGAGTCGGGCGGCTGGATCGAACGCGAGCTCGCCTTCGGCATCAGCAGCCAGGGCGGAACGCTGACCGGCGCCGGAATCATACCGACGCCGGCGATCGCGTATCTCACGCCGCGGATGGGATACACCGCGGGCGTCGTCATCTCGGCCTCGCACAATCCCTTCGAGGACAACGGCATCAAGGTGTTCTCGGGCGCCGGCGAGAAGTTCACCGAGGAGCTCGAACAGCACGTCGAGGCGATCATCGCCGACGCGTCCTGGCAGGTGCCGGCGGGCGATGCGCCCGACGTCGAGCAGGTCGATTACCGCGCAGAATACGTTTCGCATCTGCGCGCCATTCTTCCCAACGTCGAAGCCGTGCGCGGCATGCGCCTCGCCGTCGACTGCGCCAACGGCGCGACGACGACGATCGCGCCGCGGCTGTTTCAGGAGCTGGGCTTCGCCGTGCGCTGCATCGGCTGCGAACCCGACGGCCGCAACATCAACCTGAAATGCGGGTCGACCGCACCCGAACGGCTCGCGCAGATCGTTGTCGACGGAAAGTACCCGCTCGGCATCGCCTACGACGGCGACGGCGACCGCGCCATTTTCGTCGACGAGCACGGCAAGGTCGTCGACGGCGACGCGGTGATGCTGATGTGCGGCAAGCAGATGAAGCGGGAAGGGCGCCTGAAAGGCGACGGCATCGTCGCCACCGTGATGAGCAACATCGGTCTCGAGATCGCGCTGCGGGACGCCGGCATCCAGATCGTCCGCTGTCCCGTCGGCGACAAGTACGTGATGGAGGAGATGATTCGCCGCGATCTGGCGCTCGGCGGCGAACAGTCCGGTCACATCATCTTCTCGGAGTATCTCTTCACCGGCGACGGGCTGGCGACCTCGCTCAATGTCCTGCGCACCATCGGCGCCACCGGCAGAACGCTCGCCGATCTCGCTGCGGAGCTGACGACCTATCCGCAGGTGCTCGTCAACGTGCGGGTGGACCGCAAAGTCGATCTCGCCACCGTCCCCGAGGTCGCGCGCGTGCTCTCCTCTGTCGAATCGCGGCTCGGCGGCAACGGCCGGCTGCTCGTGCGCTATTCGGGAACCGAGCCGCTGCTGCGCATCATGATCGAAGGGCAGGACCAGCGCGAGATCGCGGCGTGGGCCAACGAGATCGCTGAAGCCGTGAAACGGCATCTCATCGTTCCCGTGTAGAATTTCAAGTTCCAAGTTCCAAGATCCAAGTTCCAAGCTTCAACTTGAAGTTTGGAACTTGGAGCTTGGAGCTTGGAGCTTGGAGCTTTTGGCCAGACTCTCAGTCAACGTCAACAAAGTCGCCACCGTCCGCAACTCGCGCGGCGGCGCGGTGCCGTCGGTGCTCGAAGCGGTGAAGGTGTGCGTCGAGGCGGGTGCGCCCGGCATCACCGTGCATCCGCGCGGCGACGCGCGCCATATCACGCCGGCGGACGTGCAGGAGATCGCCGCCTATCTGCGGCCGCTCAAAGGGCGCGTCGAGTTCAACATCGAAGGGGATCCGCGTCCCGACCTGCTGGAGCTGGTGCGGCAGGTCGCGCCGGACCAGTGCACGCTCGTCCCCGTCAAGCCGGGCGAGATTACGAGCGAGGCCGGCTGGTCCGCCGACACGCCGCGCGACGCCATGCGCAAGGTCGTGAGCGATCTTCGCGCGTCGGCGGTTCGCGTCAGCCTCTTCGTCGATCCGCAGGAGACCGCGGTACGCTGGGCCGCGGAGATGGGCGCCGACCGCGTCGAGCTCTACACCGAACCGTTCGCGCGCGCGTTCGAGCGCGGCGAGGCGCACGCCCGGGAGTCGTTCGCGCTCTACACGCGCGCCGCCGAACTGGCGCAGTCGCTCGGACTCGGCGTCAATGCCGGTCATGATCTCGACCTCGACAACCTCGTGTTGTTCCGGCGGCTGCCTCATCTCGACGAGGTGTCGATCGGACACGCGCTCATAAGCTACGCGATTTTTGTGGGACTCGCCCAGAGTGTTCGAGAGTATCTGGATGTACTCGCACTTTGACCGGGCTCGTCCGATAACCGCCAACCACCAACTGCCAATTTTCAGGAGGCTCGCGGAAGCGGCGTCGAGCTGCTTGGGCGTTGGAGGTTGGAAGTTGGGAGTTGTTCTCGTGCTGTTCATCGCGCCGTCGGCTGCTGCAGCCGGGCGCGCCGTCTCCTACCGCGCCGAAGACGGCCGCACGATCACCGCCGTTGTCTTCGAACCGGCGACGCGGCCTGTGCCCGCGGTCGTCCTGGTGCCGATGCTCGGCCGGCCCAGGGACGACTGGGACGCGGTGGCGCAGCGCATGGCCGATGCGAACATCCTCTCCCTGGCGATCGATCTGCCCGGCACGTCGGACCCGGGCGATGCGAAGGTCCTCGCCGCGTGGAGCGCCGACGTGCGCGCCGCCGTGATCTACCTGACCGCACGCCAGGACGTGCGCGGCGGCGGCATCGGTATCGCCGGCGCGTCGCTCGGAGCCAGCCTGGCGGCGCTGGCGGCAGCCGATCTCCCCGCCGTCCACACGCTCGCGCTCGTCTCGCCGTCACTCGACTACCGCGGCGTGCGAATCGATGGCGCCATGAAGCAATACGGGGCGCGGCCGGCGCTGCTCATCGCCAGCCGCCACGACCCATATGCCGCGCGAACCGTGCGCGACCTCGCTCAGGATCCGCCGGGTATGCGTCAAACGCGGTTGTCCGAGACGACCGCGCACGGTACCATTCTGCTGGCCCGCGACCCCGATCTCGTCCGCGGCCTCGTGGAGTGGCTGCAAGCCACGCTCGCGCGGTAGGTCAGTGCTTTTGGAACCGGCAGGTTAGACTGTAGCCATCGCCATGCGTTCAGATTCGATCTTCCTCGGCATCTGCGGCATTCTGTTCGGCGTGATGCTCGGCTGGGTGATCGGCTCCCAGCAGGCGACCAAACGCGGCGCCACGCCCGTGCAGCTGCAGCAGTCCGCGGCGGCGCCGCCCGCCGCCGGCGATCAGGCTGCCCCGCGCACGCCGCCGCCGCTCGACGAAGGAAAAGTCCAGAGTCTGCAGACGATTATCAAGAGCGATCCGAAGAACGCGGGCGCCTACATCCAGCTCGCCAACACGTATTTCGACGCGGAGCGTTATCCAGACGCGGTGAAGTGGTACGAGCAGGGCGTCAAGCTCGATCCGAATAATCCGGACGCGAGCACCGACCTCGGCGTCAGCTACTACTATTCCGGCCGCACGGAGGACGCGCTGAAGCAGTTCGAGTCCTCGCTCAAGCTCAATCCGAAGCACGCCAAGACGCTCTTCAACAAGGGCATCGTGCTCGCCTTCGGCAAGCGCGATTTCGCCGGTGCGAAGCAGGCATGGCAGCAGGTCGTGCAGCTGGCGCCGGGCACGCCCGAGGCGCAGGCCGCGCAGCAGGGGCTGCAGGGCATCGCCGCGACCGAAGGGCGCGGGGGCGCAACGCCGGCACCGGCACCGGCGCCGTCCGGGGGCTAATGCGTTCCAGCCATCAGTAGTACGACGCGTCTGGGTAGACGATGCGCAGCACGAGCGAGAACAACGGGTCCGTGACTGCGGGAAACACCTGCCACGCCACCAGCAGGCCGATCATCGAGACGGCGCCGCCCTTCCAGAACTCTCGCAGCGCGACGGCCTGACGCTCGGGCAGGAGTCCCGGCAGCACCGCCGAGCCGTCGAGCGGCGGCAGCGGCAGCATGTTGAACGCGCCGAGGAACACGTTCTGGATGAGCAGCACCGACAGCATCATCGTCATGTAGGTGCGGCCCTGCGTCGCGAGCTCGACGATCGAGTCGAGAGAGACCGTCTCCGGTGCGACGAACCATCCGAACGCGAGGCCGGCGCGCAGGATGAGAAACGCGGTCAGCGCGATGAGCAGGTTCCCGAAGGGACCGGCGGCCGCCATGATGGCCGCGCGTCGTGGATACCGCTCCGCCCAGAGCGGGTCGTAGGGACAGCTCGCCCATCCGATCGCCCACCCCTGCGTCAGCGATGTCAGCAGCGGGACGACGAGCATGCCGATCGGCTCGCGCTGGACATGCGGCGCCGGCGACAATGTGACCTGGCCGCCGTTATAGGCGGTCGGGTCTCCGAGCCGCCACGCGGCGAGCGCGTGCATCGCCTCGTGGACGGTCGTGGAGAAGAGGAAGGCGACGAACCAGATGAATCCGGTCGCGAAATCGATGTGCATGCGTCGGCGCGCTTGCAACGCCTGATGCCGGTTGCTCGGAAGATCTTGTAGGAGAATTGAGGCCGGTGCTAGCTGATGTTGCGGGCGCTGCTCGAACTCATCGTTCTGCTGCTGGTCATCCGCGCCGCCTGGCGGGTCATCGGCAGCGTGATGACCATCTCTGCCGGTACGCGGCGGACTACCGCATCGCGCGAGCCGCCCGCCGTCAAGCTCGTGCGCGATCCGGTCTGCGGAACCTACGTCTCGCCCGATTCGGCGATCTCCGACGGCACCAACTACTTCTGCTCGGAAAAATGCCGCAATGAGTACGCGGGCTGACGAACGGATCCGCGCCGACATCGTCGAGGTCGGGCGCCGTCTGTACGAGCGCGGCTTCGTCGCGAGCAACGACGGCAACATCAGCGTGCGGCTCGACGACGCACGCCTGATCACGACGCCGAAGAGCGTGTCGAAAGGGTTCATGACGCCGGACATGATGGTCGTCGTGGACTACGACGGGAAGAAGGTGTCGGGCGACCGCGATCCGTCGTCCGAGCTGCCGATGCATCTCGAGATCTATCGCAACCGGCCGGACGTCAACGCCGTGGTGCACGCCCATCCGCCGACGGCGACCGGATTCGCCGTCGCCGGGATTCCGCTCACGCGCGCAGTTCTGGCGGAGGTCGTCACCACGCTCGGCAGCATTCCCATCGCCGAATACGGCACGCCGTCGACGGCGGAACTGCCGGAGGCGGTGCGCAAGTACATCAAAGCGCACGACGGCATGCTGCTCGCCAATCACGGCGCCGTCACCTGCGGCGCGAGCGTCATGAACGCGCACTTCAAGATGGAGACGATCGAGCACTTCGCGAAGATCAGCCTCGTCGCGCGGCTGCTCGGGCGCGAGCACCTCCTCTCGCGCGAGGAAGTCGCACGGTTGCAGGGGTTGCGCGGGATGTACGGCATCGCGTCGCCGGCGCCGGTGTGCGCCGATGCGGCCGACGCGGGACTCGATCAGGCGCTCTGTCAGATCCTCGAAGCCCCCGCCTCGGCGACCGAACGGCTCGTGCCGGACGTCACCAGCGCGCTCGGGCAGGCGCGACGGGACGGGGAAATTCGGCTAACATACGGCGAACTTACCGCGCTGATCGCTGACGCAGTCAAAAATCTCAGAGATTGACAGTCGCCGGGTCCGCACCGCGTCAATACGGCGCGTCGCGGGACTCGGCCTACGTACCGTGGGGCAGGTTCGGCCAGGCACGGGTGGCAGGCGCAGGCCGACCCGCCAGGAGCAAAAATATGGGAGAGGCGCTCGGAATGGTCGAAACCAAGGGCCTGGTTGCCATGATCGAGGCGGCCGACGCCATGGTGAAGGCCGCGAAGGTCACGCTGGTCGGCTGGGAAAAGATTGGCGCCGGCTACGTGACGGCGATCGTGCGCGGCGACGTCGCGGCGGTGAAGGCCGCGACCGATGCCGGCGCCGCGGCCGCGCGCCGCGTCGGCGAGCTCGTGTCGGTGCACGTCATCCCGCGGCCCCACGCCAACCTCGAGGACGCGCTGCCGATCGGCAAGTCGACCGTGGCCAAGGCGTAGAACCGGCCGTACTCACCACATGATCCTGGCGCGTATCGTCGGTACCGTTGTCGCGACGCGGAAGGATCCGCGGCTGGTCAGCAACAAGCTGCTCGTCGCCCGCCCCATGGATCCGCATGGCAAATCGGAAGGCAGCTATCTGGTGGCGGTGGACACCGTCGATGCCGGCGTGGGCGAGACCGTCCTCATCGTCAGCGGCAGCTCCGCACGCATGGCGTCGGGGATGAAGGATTGCCCTGTCGATGCCGTTGTCGTCGGCATCGTCGATACGGTCGAAGTCGCGTCGGGTGATTGATGCAGCTGGCGAAGGTGATCGGCGACATCGTCGTCACCCGTAAGGACGAGAACCTCACCGGCATCGCGCTGCTCGTCCTGCAGCCGATTGCCGCGGACGGCTCGAACGTCGGCCGTACGCTCGTCGCCGTCGACGCGGTCGGCGCCGGCGTCGGCGAGACCGTGTTCTTCGTGCGCGGCAAGGAAGCGAGCTTTCCGTTTTTTCCGACGGAAGTGCCGACCGATGCCGGCATCGTCGGCATCGTGGATCACTGGGATATTGAATCGTAGGGGCCGGCTTCGGCCGGCCCGAATGCCATGCACATCGCGAGGGTCATCGGCACCGTCGTCTCGACACAGAAGCACGCGAAGTTCGAGGGTGCGAAGCTGCTGCTCGTCCAGCCGCTCGGCATCGACGATGCGCCGCGCGGCACGCCGCTGCTGGCCGTGGATTCGGTGGGCGCGGGCGTCACCGAAAAGGTGCTCGTCGTCATCGAAGGCCGCGCCGCCGGCGAAGCGCTGGGACGAAAAGGGGCGCCGGTCGACGCCGCCATCATCGGCATCATCGACCGCGTGGACGTGCAGGAATGACCGAGGACGAACTGCGCGCGCTCGTCAGAACGGCGATTGCCCGCGTTCGAGCGAGCGCGAACCCGCCGTCCGCACCCGGAGGGCGGCTGCTCTCGAACCCGCCGGATCGGCACGCCAGCCACGCGATGTTCCTCGTCGCTTCCGGTGGCGACGGCGCCGGCCCGTGCATCATCGAGCCCGCGGTGCCGTGTAATCATTGCGGCTACTGCCAGTCGCTAGGTCATTGACGCGGCCGTCGATTCTTCTCACCGGGAAAATTCCGTCGTCGGTTCTCGCCAGGCTCGAATCGATCGGCGACGTCGATCAGTTCCGTCGCGATGGCGTGGACGTGATGCCGCACGACGAGCTCGTCGCGCGCGTCGCCGGCAAGCAGGCGCTCGTCAGCATGATTACCGACGCCGTGAGCCGCGACGTGATCGAGGCCGGCCGCGACCTGAAAATCATCGCCAACGCCGCGGTCGGCTACAACAACATCGACGTCGCCGCCGCGCGCGACAGCGGCATCGTCGTGACGAACACGCCCGGGGTGCTGACGGACGCGACGGCGGACCTGACATGGGCGCTCATTCTCGGCATCACGCGGCGCATCGGCGAAGGCGAGCGGCTGATCCGGCGCGGCGAGTGGAAAGGCTGGACGTTCGACTTCATGCTCGGCGCCGAACTGCGCGGCAAGCAGCTTGGCATCGTCGGCTACGGCGGCATCGGCCGCGCCGTGGCCGCGCGCGGGCGCGCGTTCGGCATGCGCATCGCCTACACGAGCCGCACGCCGAAAGACGATGCAGCGGCCGAGGCGATGCCGCTCGATCGTCTGCTCGCCACCTCGGACGTCGTGTCGCTGCACTGTCCGTTGACCGCCGAGACCCGCCACCTGATCGATCAGCCCGCGCTGGCGCGCATGAAGCGGAGCGCTTACCTGGTGAACACCTCGCGCGGGCCGGTCGTCGACGAGAAGGCGCTGGCGTGGGCGCTGCGTACGCGCCTCATTGCGGGTGCCGGGCTCGATGTCTTCGAGGACGAACCGAAGGTCTATCCGGAGCTGCTGACGCTGGAGAACGTGATGATCGTGCCGCACCTGGGCAGCGGCACCGTCGAAACGCGGACGGCGATGGCCGATCTGGCCGTGCGCAACGTTGCAGCAGTGCTGGCCGGGCAGCCGCCCCTCACGCCTGTTGCATAATTTCCGCTCGCGGAACTGCGTAGAGGCGGAGTGTGGAGAGCGGACTTCAGGTCCGCCCTACGCGTTGGAGCCTCTACGCGTTGGAGGATGTCATGGCGCGCTACACGGTCGGCGTTCTCATCGCTTCGGCAGTCGTCATCACGGCGGCGGCATCGCTCGCCGCCCATCATGGCAGCGCCAGTTTCGATACCAGCAGGAAGGTCACGCTGAAAGGGACCGTCACCGAGTGGATCTGGGCCAACCCGCATTGCTTCCTGAAGATCGATGCCATGGACGACACCGGCACGGTGCGCAACTGGGCGCTCGAAACGCAGAATCCCATTGCCATGACGCAGCGCGGCTGGGCGCGCAGCGCGTTCGCGGTGGGTGACGAGGTCACCGTGGTGCTCGAGGCGGTGAAGAACGGCGCGCCAATCGGCCGCATCGTCAGGGTGACGCTGCCAAATGGGTCGACGCTCGAGGCCGGCAATCTGCCGACCAACCCGCCGCCGGGCGTGCAGTAGTAGGATCTGGGGTCGCAACTTCGAGAGGGGAACCTATGACGACACGAACAGCCAAAGCGGTCCTTCTGACGGCAGTCATCGCGCTGCTGGTCGGCATCAAGGTCGGCGGCCAGTCGGGGAGCCGCGGCGTCACGTCGAGCGCCTTGCCACCCGCGTCGATCCCGACCTTCTCCACCGAGAACCTCGGGCGGATGGCGCACTTCTACGTCGGCGGGAACTACGTCGGCGAGCCGGGCAAGGAATACATGGACGGCGCGATGTACGTGGAGGTCTGGGTACCGAAACAGGTCAAGCAGCCGTACCCGATCGTCATGTTCCACGGCAACGGGCAGACCGGCGCCGTGTGGCAGCAGACGCCCGACGGCCGTCCCGGCTGGGCGTATTACCTCATCGATCAGGGTTACGTGGTGTACATGGTCGATTACCCGGCGCGCGGCCGTTCGCCGTATGTGCCGAGCGTTGACGGTCCGCTCGGCATGCGCACGGCGACCGAACTTTCGCAGATCTGGACGGGCCCCGTGCCGTCCGGCGGCGACTTCCCGCGCAAGGCGAAGTACACGCAATGGCCGAGCAATGCCCCACCGGAAAAGAAGGGGATGAAGGGCGATCCGGTCTTCGACAACTTCATCAAGGGGCAGATGCAGTTCGTCGGCAATCAGGACAAGCTCGCCGTGCCCGCGGGCATCGCACTGCTCGATCGGATTGGCAAGCCCGTCATCCTGCTTACGCACTCGCAGGGCGGCGGCATCGGCTTCGACGTCGCCGAGGCGCGCTCGCAGTACATCGCGGGCATGGTGTCCATCGAGCCCGGCGGTCCGCAGATCGGCAACGTCGACACCGCGAAGGTGGCGTACACGCGCACCAACCCGAACTCGTGGGGTTTGACGACGAACAAGTACGAGTTCGATCCGCCCATCAACAGCCCCGCGGAGCTGAAGACGCATCTCGAGCCGTCGGAGCGCCCCGGTGATGAGGTCGGCTGCTACATGCAGGACCAGCCGGTGCACAAGCTGGTGCACTTCCAGAACATGCGCATCCTGTCGATCTCAGCGGAGGGGACGTATCACCGCGTGTTCGACGTCTGCATTCCGAAGTGGCTCAATCAGGCGGGCGCGAAGGACGATTTCGTGCGCCTCGAGGACGTCGGCATCCACGGCAACATGCACGAGATGTTCCTCGATCGCAACAGCGACGAGGTAATCAAGTTCATCGACACCTGGCTGCGGAAGAATATCAACACGAAGGCGACGACCGGGACTCGCTGAATCTGGACGTCTACCTCATCGACGGCACGTACGAGCTGTTTCGCCACTACTACGCGATGCCGTCCGCGCGTGACGACCACGGCCGCGAAATGGCGGCCGTGCGCGGCGTCGTCTCGTCCGTGCTCGGCCTGATCAACGGTGGCGCGCTTTACGTCGGCGTCGCCACCGATCACGTCATCGAGTCGTTCCGCAACGAGCTGTGGCCCGGCTACAAGACGGGCGAAGGCATCGAGCCGGATCTGCTCGCGCAATTCCCGCTGCTCGAAGAGGAGTTGGCGACCGCGGGGATCACCGTCTGGCCAATGGTCGAATACGAAGCCGACGATGCGCTGGCGGCCGCGGCGGCAGCGGCCGCACGCGATCCACGGGTCGATCGCGTGGTCATCTGCACGCCGGACAAGGACCTCGCGCAGTGCGTACGCGGCACGCGCGTCGTGCAGATGGATCGGCGGCGCCGCACGACGCGAGACGAAGCCGGCATCATCGACAAGTTCGGCGTACCGCCCGCGTCCATCCCCGATTACCTCGCGCTCGTCGGCGACGCGGCGGACGGCTATCCGGGATTGCCCGGCTGGGGGGCGCGGTCGACGGCCGCGGTGCTCGCCAGGTTCGGTCATCTCGAGTCCATCCCGCGCGACTGGCGCGAGTGGAAGGGCATCAACGCCACGCGGCCGGGAGCGCTGGCCTCGACGCTCGACCAGCAGCGCGACCGCGCATTCCTCTTCCGCGACCTCGCCACATTGCGCGTCGACATCCCGCTCTTCGACTCGGTCGACGATCTTCGCTGGAAGGAACCGACGGGCGTTGCGCAGGCGATGCACGTCTAGCGGGCGGGCGTTGGCGGCTTCACGGAATTGCGCCTGGCGCTCGCGAACCTGGAGACGAGCGGACAGGCGCGCCCGACGCAAAGACGGGAATACTGGGCGTCCAGTATTGCGGCGTCAGCCTCGTCAATGAAAAGCTGCCCGGGACAGCTATTATTCAATCAGCAATGGGTACGAGCCACGAGGGAAGCACGCGCCGCCGCTTTCTGGCGACGGTCGTCAACACTGTCCAGGCCCTGATCGGCGCAACGCTGGCCTTCGTCCTCGGCGGAGCCGTCGTCGGCCCCAGCTTCCTTCGCCGCCGCGAAAGCTGGCTGAAGGCCGCGTCACTCGACGCGCTCAACGAGGGCGAGCCGACGCCGGTAACGGTTCGTGTGGCACGCCAGGACGGCTACACGCAGACAATCGAACGGCAGGTCGTCTTTCTGGTCAAGTCCGGCGACAGCGTGTCGGCGCTTTCCTCGACGTGCACGCACCTGGGCTGCCGCGTCAGCTGGGACAAGGACGCACAGCAGTTGAAATGTCCGTGCCACGGCGGTGTCTATGACAGGACCGGCGCCGTGATCGCCGGCCCGCCGCCCGCGCCGCTGGCGTCGCTGATGACGCGCATCGACAACGGCGACGTGCTCATCCAGGCCTAGCGACAGGGTCCCATCCGCCGTGCGACCCCTTTTCGACTGGCTCGACGACCGCACGAACTATCGCGCCGCGCGGAAGCATCTGCTCGACGAACCGCTGCCGCCCGGCACGGGCTGGTGGTTCGTCACCGGCAGCATCCTCCTCTTCCTCCTCGGCGTGCAGCTGCTGACCGGCGTCGTGCTGTCGATGTACTACGTGCCGTCGACCGACTCGGCCTACGACAGCATCCGCTTCATCATGACGCAGCTGACATTCGGCCGCGTCCTGCGCGGCCTGCACTTCTTCGGCGCCAGCTTCATCGTCGTCGCCGCCGTCGTCCACATGCTGCGCGTGGTCGTCTTCGGTTCCTACAAGCGTCCGCGCGAGGTCACGTGGATCACCGGTGTCCTCCTGCTGCTCATCATTCTCGGCTTCGCGTTGAGCGGATATCTGCTGCCGTGGGATCAACGCGCCTACTGGGCGACGACGGTCACGATCAACATCGCGCGCAGCACGCCGATCGCCGGCGAGCAGATCGCCGGCATCATGCGCGGCGGCGCGAACCTCGGCGCGCTCACGCTGCTGCGGTGGTATTCGGCGCACGTCTTCCTCCTGCCGGCGGCGCTCGTCATCTTCACCGTGTCGCACATTTACCTGATGCGGCGGCACGGCATCTCCGGTCCGATTACGCCTGTCCGCGGTGAAGCAGAACCGTTCTATCCGGCGCACGCGCTCAAGGACACGATCGTCGTCGCCGTGGTGTTCGCCGCGCTGATCGCGGCCGCCGTCACAGTACGCGCGCCGCTCGACGCCATCGCCGATCCATCCGATGCGACCTACGTTCCTCGACCGGAGTGGTACTTCCTCAGCCTCTTTCAGCTGCTGAAGTACTTTCCCGGAAAGTTCGAACCGGTGGCCACCATGGTCATTCCCGGACTGGTCGTCGCGCTGCTGTTTCTGCTGCCATTCATCGATCGGCGCGACGAACGCCGCCCTTCGCGCCGGCTGGGTGTGCTGACGGTTGCCTGCGCCATGCTGATCGGTGTCGCCATCCTCACCTCGCTGGGTTTACGCGATACGCCGAAGACGGGCGACGTGAACCAGTGGGCGCCGTTGTCGCTCGCCGGGTATCAGGTCGCGCACGACGAACGGTGTGCGATGTGCCACCGCGTGGGTGGTGCCGCAAGTCCGCTCGACGAGACGATTCCGCGACGCGACTCCGAGTGGCTGGTCGCGCATGTCCGTGATCCGCTGGTGATTGCCCCCGACCTGCGGCCACTGCCGCCGGGGGCGGCGACGGAAGGGCAGGGACGCGCGGTCGTTGCGTACATGCGGCGGGTGCGCGCCGGCGTCACGGCGCCGGCGGCGATCGTCAACGCCGACGCCATCGCCGTATATGGCCGTTACTGCTCGACCTGTCACGCGATCGATGGGGAAGGCGCGCATGTAGGCCCGGACCTGAGTCATGTCGGGCTGAAGCACGACGCCATGTGGCTGCACGACTGGATCACCGATCCGATGGCGGTGCAATTCGACGCTACGATGCCGCCTTTCGGGGATCGGCTTGACGAACAACAGATGACCGCGATCGTCAAATATCTGGCGGCGCGACGATAGCGAACAAATTCACACGGTCTCTCGTCCTAAACTATTGGTTCATTGTTTCTGGAGGACTGATGCGGCGTTTCGTTCCCGTGGTGTGTCTATTCGGGTTTTTGTGGGCGGCAGCGGTCGTGACCTCGGCGCAGGCGAAGCCGACGATCGAACAGCTCGACAGGGTCATGAAGAAGGACGGCCCGGCGCAGCAGGCGCTGGTCAAGGCGATCGTCTCCGGCAATCAGGCGGCGGCGAAGCAGAATCTCGGCGTGCTGCAGCAGGGCATTGCCGAGGCGCGCACGTTCTGGGTGGCGAACAAGCGCACCGATGCGCTCGACTTCACCAAGACCGTGCTGCAGAAGATCGACGCGATCGACAAGATGCTGAACGCGCCGACGATGGATTCGGCCGCCGCGCTCGCCGCGGTCCAGGACCTGAACAAATCGTGCACGGAATGTCACAAGGTCTATCGCACGACCGATGACGACGGGCATTTCATCCTGAAGCCCGGCAGCGTTCCGGGCTATTAGGGCGAGCCTCGGCCGCTACTCCACGCGAAATTCGCGGTCCGCTGCGGGCATCCCGTCGACGAGGACATTCACCTTGTAATCGCCGACGGGAAACGCGCTCGCGCTCTTGAATTCGAATGCCGTCGCACCCGCGCCCTTGTAGCTGACCGTCCGCGATTCCTCGCTCACCATCATCCCGTTGTACATCCAGCGCACCGTAATCGTCGACGATCCGGTCGCGTCGGTGAGCACCGCCGCGTACACGCGATCGTCCGGCTTGAAGCGGGTGGTATGCGTGCCGATGGTATTGTCACCGTTCAACTTGCTTCCGAGCTGCAGCGTGCTGACCTTGAGCGGCGGACGGCAGGCGGTGAGCGCGACCGCGATGGCGAAGACGACGAGCGCCGTTGGAGCTCTCACACTCTTAATGTAGCGTGGAACTGACGTGAGACGAGCCGCGAAACCGTCGGGTGCTACTGTTGAGAAGGTCATGCATTCTCTGGCCGGCGCCGTCAGCGGCCTGCAACTGCCCGCCGTCGAGAAAATCTCCGAGGCCCAGGCGCAGGCGCCGTTTCAGATCCTGATCGCAACGCTCCTCTCCGCCCGCACCCAGGATGCGACGACGCATGCGGCGTCAACGCGATTGTTCCGCCGCGCGCGCACAGCGGCGAGCATGGCCAGGCTGCCGGTCAAGGACATCGAGAAGCTGATCTATCCGGTGAGCTTCTATCGCAACAAGGCGCGTCACGTGAAGGCGTGCTGCCAGATGCTGCTCGATCGGTTCGCCGGCCGCGTTCCGGCGACCATGGAGGAGCTGGTGATGCTGCCGGGCGTCGGCCGCAAGACCGCGAACCTGGTGATGATTCTCGGCTTCAAGAGCCGGCGCAACATCTGCGTCGATACGCACGTCCATCGCATCTCCAACCGTCTTGGCTGGGTGAAGACGACGCTGCCGGAGCAGACGGAGCAGGCACTCTATGCGGCGACCGACGCGCGCTGGTGGCCGTACATCAACCTGTATCTCGTCACCTGGGGACAGCACGTCTGCCGTCCGGTCGGCCCGCGCTGCGGGGATTGCGCGATCGCCGCCGATTGTCCAAGAATTGGGGTCGTTCAGCGGAGGAAACGATGAAGCGCCACCTCACATCCACCCTCGCCGCGCTGTTGCTGCTCGCCGCGTCCGCCGACGCCCAGGCTCCAGGCGCGAAAAAACCGGCGGCGCCCGCGCCTGCGGCGGTCGCGCAGAAATCTCCTGGCGCCGGACCGGTCTTCGTCGTGGAAACGGTGAAGGGGACCTTCGAGGTCGAGACGTATCCGAACGAGGCGCCGAAAACCGTCGATCACATCCTCGCGCTCATCAAGCGTAATTTCTACAACGGCCAGCGCATCCTCCGCATCGTCCCCAATCAACTCGTGCAGTTCGGCGATCCGCAGACGCGCGACATGACCAAGCAGGCATGGTGGGGCCGCGGCTTCGACGCCGGCAGCGGGAAGTCGATTGGCGTCGCCGAATTCAGCAAGAAGCGGCAGCACCGGATCGGGTCGGTATCGATGGCGCATCCCGGCGATGCCCGCGAGGCCGACAGCCAGATGTTCATCTCGCTCTCGGCGCAGCCGAAGTGGAACGGTCAGTACACCGTGTTCGGCCAGGTGATCTCCGGAATGGACGCCGTGCGCAAGCTGGCGGTGACGGATCGGATCGTCAGAGTAACTTTGAGACCGGAATCGTAGCCGGCCGGCTCGAGGCGATCCCCGCCACCGCGGCCAGCTCCGGGTACTTCTCGATGAGCGCCTCGGGATATTCGCCCTCGATCGGCTGTCCGAGCTGCGCCTTGAGCATCACCGCATTGACGACCGACTTCGACGAGAAGTGGTTGTTCGTGTAGAGATACGACTTCTTCACCAGCTCTTTGGCGGCATCGGCCGTTTCCGAGAACTCCTCCAGCTCCGCGGCCGTATAGAGATAGTTATAGCGGTCCTCGCTCTTGTCGTGCTTCCACCACTGCGCGGCGTTGCGGCCGTGCAGGCGCATGTAATAGAAGCTCGTGACGTTGGGCAGGTAGTTCTGACGGATCGAGAAACGGAACTTCGGCTCGTCGATCTGCACCCAGGCCGCTCCGAAGGCATTGAGCAGCGGCAGTGTCTCGCCGATGGCATCGCTCCAGCTGCGGTGGCGCAGTTCCACCGCCACCGGATAGTCGGCGAACGCGCGCAGCAGCGCGGCGAGGTAATCGCGTGACTGCGGCGAGTCCGTGAAGCTGGGTGGGAACTGCGCGAGGAGCGCGCCTATTTTTCCCGCCGACGCAAGCGGATCGATCCCGGCGCGAAATTCGTCGATGTCCGATTGCGTCAGCTGCGCCAGGGCGTCGAGCAGCGCGCCTTCCGACCCCGGCGCGCTCTTCAGCGCCGCCTGCTTGAACATCTTCGGATGCGTGAACTTCTGATACAGCTTCAGCGAAAAATCGAACTGCGCCGGTGTCCGTTGCGCCCACCCGCGAGTCACCTCCCGGCGCGGCTGGCCGTAGAAGGTGCTGTTCACCTCGACCGTGTTGAAGTGTTCGGCGTAGAAGCGCAACTCGTCGAACTGGTCCGTCCCTGCCTTCTTCGAGCGGGTCTTGGGATAGAAGAGACCGTTCCACGTGCCTTTGCCGGACGGGTAGTTCCAGCCGGAGGTGCCGATGCGAACTTCGCCCATTGCTTACCGGATAATAAGGGGATTCGTGATTCGCCGCGCCGATGGCTCCTCAATCACCAATCACTGATCACGAATCAGGCGTGCCGGCCGTCGTGCTGCTCAGCGGCGGCCTCGATTCCTACACGGCCGCGGCGATGGCGCGGGCGGAAGGCTTCCGGCTTTTTGCGCTCACCATCCGCTACGGCCAGCGGCACGCGCGCGAAGTCGAGGCGGCGCGCCTGGTGGCCCGCGCCGTCGGCGTCGAACGTCACGTCGAGCTCGACGTTAATCTCTCGGCGTTCGGCGGCTCATCCCTGACGAGCGAAATCCCGGTTCCCAAGGATCGCGCGGTCTCCGCCACCGACATTCCTTCGACCTACGTCCCGGCGCGGAACACGGTATTTCTCTCGCTGGCGCTCGGCTGGGCCGAGGTGCTGGGCGCCGCCGACATCTTCATCGGCGTCAACGCGCTCGACTATTCCGGGTATCCCGATTGCCGTCCGGAGTTCATCGCCGCGTTCGAACGGCTGGCCTCGCTTGCTACCGCGAAAGGTGTGCAAGGGAGTGCATTCCGGATTCACGCGCCGCTGCAGACGATGACCAAGGCGCAAATCATCCGCAAGGGCCTCGAGCTCGGCCTGGATTACGGGTTGACGCACAGTTGTTATGACCCGGACGCGTACGGACGACCGTGCGGACGGTGCGACAGTTGCACACTTCGTGCGGCCGGGTTCGCGCAAGCCGGTGTGGGCGACCCCATACTCAACCGATAACAGCAAGAGTAAAGATGCGGTCGTTCTGGTCTCTCTCCCTGCAACGGCAACTGACTATCGCCGTCGGTCTGCTGCTCGTACCGGTGCTCGCCGCGGCGATCTGGTCCGGCATGACGACCTATCGCGAGCGCGCGAACGAGCTCGCCGACCAGACGCGCCTCGTCGCCTACACCACCGCCGCGTATGTCGAGCACGACCTCGCCTATCTCGACGGGACGGGCGAGAATCTGTTGGCGAACCCCGAGGTGCGCGCGCTCAACGCGTCGCGCGCCGAGAATCTGTTCCGCCGCGTCACCGCCGGTCACGCGACGATCGCCTGCATCGATCTCGTTCGCCGTACGGGAGATGTCGTCGCCGAAGCGTCCGCGGTGGCCGACCCGAACATGAACGGCGTGGGCCGCGGGTGGGCCGACGAGGTGTTCCGCAGCGGCGCGCGCTACGTCTCACCGCTGTATATGAGCGACTCCGGTGTCCGTTACGTCGTCATGGGTTATCCCGTTCGCGACGACGCACGCCAGGTCGTTGGCGCGCTCGGCTTCTTCGTCGATCTCAAGACCATCCAGGAATCGCTCGACGGCCTTCCCGTACCGCAGGGTTCCGTCGTCACCGTCATCGATCGCGACGGGCGTGTGCTGGCGCGCAATGTCGACGCCGAGCGCTATGTCGGCCGCGTCCTGCCGGCGGACCTTCGGTTCGACGGCGACTCACCCGATCCGGTCGAGCGTATCGGCGTTGACGGCACGCGGCGGATGTACGGGATGGCGCGTGTCGAGAACGGGCCGTGGAAGGTGACGGTCGGCATGCCGATGTCGCTGGCGTTGAACCGCGCAGCGTCATTGTGGGCACGCGGATTTGCGATCCTGGCGATCGGACTGGTCGGCTGGCTCGTCGTTGCGTTCGGCCTGTCGCGCCGCCTGGCCAATTCGCTGACCCACCTCGAGACGGCGGCGCAGCGCATCGGCGCCGGCGACTTCCGGCCCGTCGAACGGCGGCCGATGCCGACGCGCGAGTTTGCCGAGCTGCAGGACGCCTTCGACCTCATGCTGCGGCGCTTCAACGACACGCGCAGCGCACTCGACGGACAGATGGGCGAAGAGCGCCGGATGCGCGAAGAGCTGCAGTCGCTGCAGCGCCAGGTGATTCGCCAGGAGCGGCTCGCCGCCGTCGGCCAGCTCGTCTCCGGCGTCGCGCACGAGATCAACAACCCGCTGCAGGCGATTCTCGGCTTCGCCGAGCTCCTGCAGATGCAAGCCGACGTTCCGGACGGCGTCAAAGGCGACCTGCGGCTGATTCAGAAGGAGAGCGCCCGCGCCTGCAACATCATCCGCAACCTCGCGATGTTCGCGCGGCAGCAGCCCGGCGAGGCGGCGCCGGTCCGCCTCACCGACGTCATCACCTCGGTCGCGGAACTGCGGCAGCGGCGTCTCGAATCCGAGCAGATCGAGCTGCGCGTCGAGGACCGTTCGTCGCAATACGTGTCGGCCGTGCTCACCGAGCTCCAGCAGGTGCTCCTCAACTTTGTCGTCAACGCCGAGCAGGCCATCGTCGCCTCGGGCCGGCTGCCCGGACGCATTACGATCCGCTCGCGCGATCTCGGCGGACGCGTGCTGCTCGAGGTCGAAGACACCGGTCCGGGAATTCCCGCTGACAACGAGGCCAAGCTGTTCCAGCCGTTCTTCACGACCAAGCCCGTTGGACAGGGAACCGGGCTGGGGCTGTCGATCAGCTACGGCATCGTCGATTCGCTCGGCGGCCGCATCGGCTACCGCAGCGCCCCGGCCGGAGGCGCCATCTTCTACTTCGACTTGCCGGCCGCCTCCGCCGAAGCGGCGTGACCGCGCGCATCTACTACACCGACCCGTATTGCCGCCGCTTCGACGCGGTCGTGACGCGTGCGTTCGAGCACGACGGCCGTCCCGCCGCGGCGCTCGATCGCACGGCGTTTTACCCGACGTCCGGCGGGCAGCCGTTCGATGTCGGCCGCCTGGGCACGGCCGACGTTGTCGATGTCGTCGCCGTCGAGGACGAGGTCGTCCATGTGCTGTCGGCGCCGCTGCTGGCGGGCAGCGCGGTCAGCGGCGAGATCGACTGGAACCGCCGCTTCGATCACATGCAGCAGCACACCGGGCAGCACGTGCTGTCGGCGGCGTTCGACCGCCTGTTCGACAACCGCACCGTGAGTTTTCACATGGGCGCGGAGGTGTCGACCATCGATGTCGCGCGCGAGATGTCGTGGGAGGACATTGCGCAGGCGGAGAACGAAGCCAATCGCGTCATCTGGGAGAACCGCGCCGTAGCCATCCGCTTCGTCTCTTCAGAGGAGGCGGCCGCGCTGCCGTTGCGCAAGGAGCCGGCGCGTGGCGGCGTGCTGCGGCTCATCGACGTCAGCGGTTTCGATCTTTCCGCATGCGGCGGCACGCATGTGGCGCGCACCGGCGCGATTGGCGCCATCGTCGTGCCGGCGATCGAGAAGTTCAAAGGCGGCGTGCGCGTCACCTTCGTCTGCGGCGGCCGTGCGCTGCGCGTGTTCCGCTCGCTGCGCCAGTCCGTCGCGGGAAGCGTGCGGGCGTTGTCAGTGCTGCCGCACGAACTGCCCGCCGCCGTCGAACGGATGCAGGGGGAAGCAAAGGAGCTGCGCCGCACGGTGAGGGCCTTCCAGGAGTCGCTGGCGGCGCACGAGGCCGCGCGGCTCGCGGCGCCTCTGGTGGTCGAAGCGCTCGATGGCTGGGATGCGCACGGACTCAAGCTGATTGCGGCAGAGATCACGCGCCGCACCAGCGCGGCGGTTGCGCTCATCTCCACCACGGCGCCGTTCGCCGTGGTCATCGCCCGCTCAGCCGATCGTCCGACCGACGCGGGCGCCGTGCTCCGCGCGTTGACGGAACGTTATGGCGGCCGTGGCGGCGGCAAATCCGATCTCGCGCAGGGCGGAGGACTTGCCGGCAACATCTCCGACATCTGCGCCACGGCGCGCGAGCTGCTGCAACAGGGCATGCTCCATGCTCCGCCGTGAGGTGTGAGCTCGTTAACTGTTCAGATCGTGGCCATCGTCGGCGGTCTGATGACCGCGGCGTTGGCCATCGCTTCCCAGAAGCTTGTCACGTCGTTTGCCGCCTACCTCCTGATCAAGCGCAAGCGCATCTTCGCCCCTGGTGATCGCATCAAGATCGGCGCCCTCCGCGGCGACGTGCTCGCTCTCGGCTTCCTGCACACGCGCTTGCTCGAGATTGGCCAGCCGCAGGAGGTGAACGAGCAGGAATCGCCCGGCATGTGGGTGAAGGCGCGTCAGTTCAGCGGCCGCATCATCACCCTGACCAACGACAAAGTCTTCGACGACGCGGTGTACAACCTGACCCACGAGTTCCCGTTTCTCTGGGAAGAGATTCATCTGCCGGTGCCTTACCAGACGGACCACGCCCGCGCCGAGCCCATTCTGCTCGACGCCGCGATCGCCGCCACGAAGGACGTCTGCGACGCGGCGCGTCCGGCGATTCGCGCCTTCAACGAAAAGTACGGCGCCGCGATGGAGCAGCCGGATCCGCGCGTCTACTGGCGAATCACCGACAACTGGCTCGAGATGACGGTGCGGTTCATCGTGCCCGAACGTGGCGCGCGCGACATCAAGGATCGCATGGCGCGGCAGATCGTCCGCGGTCTGGCCGACGCACGCATTGATGTGGCGAGCGCGACGCTGGAAATCACCGGCCTTCCGCCGCTGCGCGTGCAGCGTCAAGCGCCGGCGGCGCGGTCGTGATGCCGATCAAGACGATCAAGGAGAAGCCACCGGACGTACGCGAAGAGAAGGCGCTCGAGGAGGGCCTCGCCGAAGGCGAAATCATCTATCGCAGCGTGCGGCAGGACGGCAAGTACACGCTGCAGGAGACGACATCCGCACTGGCGTGGTCCGGCGTCGCCGCAGGCATCTCCATGGGTTTCTCGATGATCGCCGAAGGGTTGCTGCAGGCGCACCTGCCACATGCCGCCTGGACGCCGCTCATCACCAAGTTCGGTTATGTTGTCGGTTTCCTCATCGTGATTCTCGGACGCCAGGAGCTGTTCACCGAGCAGACGCTCTCGGTGATTCTCCCGCTGCTCTCGCGCGACGAGGACGAAGACGCGACGCTTGGCAACGTGGCGCGCGTGTGGGTGGTGATCCTCGCCGCCAACATCGCGGGGGCGGCGGCGTTTGCCGCGGTCACCGCCGCGAGCGGCGCGTTCGCGCCGGAAACGGCGCAGGCGTTTTCGGCCATCGGCCACGCCGATCTCTCACACGGCTTTTACGTCACGCTGCTACGGGCCGTGTACGCGGGCTTTCTCATTGCGACGATGATCTGGCTGCTGCCCTCGGCGGGTTCCGCGCGCATCCTGGTGATCATGGTGCTCGCCTATCTGGTCGGTCTCGGCGCATTCAGCCACATCGTCGCGGGCGCGGCGCCGACCCTCTACGTCGTCTTCCGCGGCGAACGGCCGCTCGTCGAGTGGCTGCTCGGCTTCTTCATCCCGACCTTCGTCGGCAATTCGGTCGGCGGCGTGGCGCTCGTCGCGGCGCTGGCGCACGTCCAGCACGCGCCCGACGATTCGCGTTGAAGCGCGCCCTGCTGGCAATTTCGTAATCGCCGCGAAAGAACCGTCAGCGCGCGCACGCACGGCGTGCCGTTTCCGGCCAATTTGCGCGGCACGTCAATTGAAGCCGTGGATGGAACCCAATCATGGTCGTAGTGCTTGCCATCGAGCCGGACCTGGCCCAGGCCGAGCCGCTTTCGGCGGTCGTCCGCGCGAAGCTGGGCGCGCAGCTGCAGTTGGTGACGACGGGTCATGCCGCCATCGTCGCCATGAACCAGCGGATGCCCGATGTCGTACTGCTGGGGCGCGACGTGGTCCAGGAACAGCGCACGAAGATCGTCACGCATCTGCGCTCTCTGGCGTCGCCGGAACAGCAGGCGCGGGCGCTTGAACTGCCGAAACTCGACGGCGCCACTTTCCAGCACATTGGGATCCTAAGCTTAGAATTCCACGTGGACAAGTTGTCGCG
>JADMIO010980228.1_pt1 | contig 52053 bp, 67 predicted proteins | sample 8958161 | NCBI WGS metagenome assembly JADMIO01 (sample SAMN16585339, study PRJNA669376) | soil metagenome | isolation source: Crop rotation soil | place: USA: Cullars Rotation, Alabama | collected 2011
GCGACAACTTGTCCACGTGGAATTCTAAGCTTAGGATCCCAATGTGCTGGAAAGATGCGCGACCCGGGATAATCCTGCAACTGATCGGAGATATTGATCGAGTTCTGCCACACGAAATCAAAGATCTTGATTGGCGTTTCAAACCCGGCCGACATCGTGCGACGCGAGCCGTCGACCTTCGTACTATCCGTGGTTCCGTCCGGCCGCAGATTGTAGACAAACGGGAATTGCAGACCTTGATCGAGGTGTTGCGCGCTGGACACCGAAACGCGCGCACTTGGTGTCCACGTGATCGGTCCCGCAGAAAGCGGCGCGGTGGAAATGTTGAAGTTGGGAAAGTCCATGTCGACTTCCGAGCGCCCCGGAAACTGACGACGCGTTCCACCAACATTCAGCGATGCGGGGCCAATTTTCGTCTGATAGTTGAGCTGCGACAGGATTGTGCCCGTTGCGACGTACGGATTGAGCGTCGTTGATTGGTGCACGTACGCGTCTTTCGTCCAATTCAGATTCGCGGTGAGGCGTGTGGCCTTGGAGAAATCCTGCGAGTGTGTCCAGGTCACCGACGTATTGTTGTGGCCGTCCGCCTTGTTGAGACGCGATACCTCCAATTTGCCCCTGACGAAACGGTCAAGCCAGTTGTAGGTGTACGCACCGTTGGTCCGTACAAAGCCGAAGTCGCCCGGCGTCGAACGTGCGTTGCTCCGCCAATCGAACGAAAACTCTGTGCTCATGTAATCGTTGATTGCGAAGAAGTAACCGACTTTGGAAATCTGCCGACGGTACCCTGGCGCATTGCGCACCAGTTCGGCGATTCCAAAGTCCGGCGTCAACAATCCACTGCGTCGACCTTGCCGTACGTCCTGGAAGAAAAACGGAATCCAGAACACAGGCACTTCGCCGATATACAACACTCCCGGACGCGCAACCATCACGTTGTCCGAGATGAACTTCATGTCCTTTGTAGTGAAATGAAAATGCGGTTCGGTGAAATCGCAGTAGGTGAACGAGCCGTTGGTTGCGTAGACAATGTGCCGCCCAGTCACCAACGAATCGGCGTAGATCTGTCCTTGTCTCGCTTTCAGAAACAACGGCTGTCCCTGCCCCGCACTCACCGACGTTGAAAACGCACCAATCGTTCCACTGCGTGTGCCGAGGTCGTAGTCAATCTTGCCAGCGGCCACGACGTCATCGCCATCTTTCTGCTGCGTTGGATCACGCAACGTGACGGAATCACCCATGGCCACAATGTGCTTGGTCGAATCGTCGAACACGATCGAATCACCAATCAACATTGTCTGATCACGCTTGACAGCAGCCGGACCGCCGTTCAGTCGCAGCAATTTGTTTTGCGCGTCGAAGCGTACCTTGTCCCCCTGATACTGAACTTGTCGATAGCCTTTGCGATCGAGCAACTCGGTCATGGTTGAATCAGGCGGATCCCAATCGACGAGTGCGCGCTGGCGGCTCAACGGCGCAATGGAATCAGCTTTCGACTTTGGACGCTTGGTTGTATCGGCACGCGTAGGCACAACAACTTTGATCGTCGTGTCTTTCTTCGTTGTGTCCTTCTTTGCCGAATCAACTTTGACCGGCGGCGGACGCACTTGCGCGCGCGCAGATGCCGCACACGTCAGTGCCGCAATGGCGCACGTGATGAGTGCGCGCGACACGCCCTCGCATCTCACGCGAGCGACTCCAAAGCCTGCGACGCCAACCGTTTCTCTCGGCGCTTATGCACGCCAAGTGACAATACGATGGACAACTCGTACAGCAAATACAGGGGTAACGTCAGCGCGAACAGCGACGTGGGATCGCTACCGGGCGTGATCAGCGCAGCGCCCACGATGCACGCAACAAACGCGTGACGCCTGAATCGCGTCAGCATGCGCGGATTCACGAGACCCAATGCCGTGAGCAACAAAATGAGAATGGGCAACTCGAAAACGGCGCCGAATGCCAGACACATGGCAATTTCGAAACCGAAAAAATCGTGCGCCGACAACATGTTGGTGACTGCATCCGACTTGAATCCCGTGAGCAGAAACTTGAGCGTGAACGGAAGCACGATGTAGAACGACAGCGCCATGCCGGCAAGAAACAACACCATGGCACCAATGAGCACAGGAATGACCACTGTCTTCTCGTGCTTGTACATCGCAGGTGACAGAAAGCCCCAGATCTGCCACGCAATCACTGGAGAGGCAAATACCACGCCAAGCGCGATGGACGCATTGAGCACAATGTCGAACATGTCACTTGGGTGCGTGAAGATCAGTTTTCCACCATTCTCTGCATTGAGAAACGGTTTCACCGGTTCTGCCAGCATCGCCACGATATCGACGGTGCCGAGCGAGAACAGCGTGAATGCACCGATCACGCCGACTGCCAATGCGAGCGCAACGCGGAACAGCCGCCACCGCAGCTCCTCGAGGTGATCGAGGAACGGCATTTCCGAGTGAGAGCTTTCCGCCATCGGTTTTCGTCCAGTTACGAGAGCGACTCAGTCGCGCTCAGCGAATCGTCTTGAGTCGATCGGCTGCGAATCCGGCTTCGTCAGTACTCGGATAGCGCTTGATGACTTCTTCAAAGAGTGGCTTGGCTTCGGCGCTTTTTCCCTGATCGAGCAGCAACTGTGCACGTTTGAAAAGGGCCGTTGGTGCGCGCGGTGATTCAGGATACTTGGCAACTACCGCGGCGTAAGCAGCGTCGGCGCCGGCCAGGTTTTTTTCCTTTGACAGACACTCGCCGATGAAGAATTGCGCGTCTGGTGCGAGGTCGGACGCGGGGAAATTGGAAAGCAGCGTCTGAAACGCCTGGCGCGCGGTTGTGTAGCTGCCGCGCGTGAATTGATCGCGACCGTTCTGATACAATGTGCTTGGGCCGACGGTTTGTTCACGGACCGCTGTATCTGCGACACCAGCCGTTGTTGGCGGAACTGTTCCAGCAGCTGGCGGCGTTCCGATTTTCTGCATCGCCTCGTTGAGTGCCTTCTCGTTCTCGGCACGAATGCGCGCGATGTAGGCCTGACTTTGGCCCATCAGATTCTGCACCTGCAGCAACTGATCGAGAATCTTGCGCATGTCGCCGCGCAAGTCTCCCTGCATCAGGTTGGCGCGCCCGGTCATTCTCGTCAGTGAGTCGTTGACCGTTTGAATGAGCTTGAGCGCATTCGCGATTGCCAGCTTCTGATCTGCGTCGTTCCGCAGAAGCTCGGTGCGCATTGCAGCGATATCCGACTGCACCACGCGGACGTCGTTGCGCGTGGCGAAACATCCGCCCGCTGCAACGAGTGCAGCGAGCGGAACAAGTCTCCGCACGCGAACCATGAGTGCGGACTGATTACTCATGGTGCTTTGATCTGGTCGCCGCCGGCGATGATTTCGAATTCATCGCGACGATTCTTGGCCCATGCATCTTCAGTGCTGCCTGATTGAACGGGACGTTCGCGGCCGAAGCTGAACGTTTCGATGCGCGAGGCATCGATGCCGCGATCGGTGAGGAAACGCTTGGCCATTTCGGCGCGGCGTTTGCCGAGTGCGATGTTGTATACGTCAGATCCGCGTTCGTCGGTGTGACCGTTGATACGAATCTTGATTTGTGGATTTGCAGTGAGGACCGGAAGCTTGGCGGTCAGTGTCGCCTGAGCATCGGAACGAAGTTCAGCGGCGTCGTAGTCGAAGTAGATCGTTTCGAGGACGAGCGCGCGTGCAGCCGCGGCCTTCTTGATTGCGTCGTTCGGGTCTACGGTGCTCGTGGGCGGTGTGCGAGTCGGTGTGTTGTCGACGGGGCGAGCAGGCGGCTGCTCGGTCTGCACCGTCGGCGCGACTTGAGGCGGCTTCTTTTTGCACGCAGCAGCGAACAGTGGCAACGCAACCAGCAACAGCGTCAGACGAGACGGTCGAGGCATGAGGAAAAGCTCCGGATTTTGATACGTGGAGAAGGAGACTGTAACACTGGCAACAGGCGCGCGGTCAGGGCGCACCCGAAAGCCGCGGCGACCACGCGGACTGACGAGCACTTGCACCACGCGTGAGTTGTCTCGCACGCGCGGTTTCTGCATCCACCACCCACAACTGCGGCACACCACTGCGAGTTGATGTCACAACAAGATGACGCGAATCAGGCGCCCACGACGGCCCGTCGTTTCGACCTTCACTCGTCACACCGCGCACCGATTGATCACGCAAATTTATCGTCATGATCTGAAACGCACCTTGATCACGCGATTGATACGCGACCAGGCGACCATCAGGCGACCAATCCGGTGTCGAACGCCAACTGCGCTCTCCAAATCCACCAGACGTCAACACCTCGGCGTTCGTGCCATCAGCGTCGGAAATATAAACCTCAGGATGTCCAGTGCGCCCCGACGTAAATGCAATTCGATTTCCATCGGGGCTGAACGTCGGATCGGTGTTGTCGCTGCCGCGGCCCGCAGAAATTCTCTTCGGCGTTCCCCCCTCGATGGGCACCGAATAAATGTCACTGCCAGCGTCGCTGATACGCGCAAATGCGACCGTGCGGCCATCAGGTGAAATCGATGGAGACACGTCCTGCGAACTCCCCGGATTCGTGAGTGCGCGCTGCGCACCAGTCGCGATATCGAGCGTCATGATCGGACTCCGCCCCGGAGCCATCACGGAATACAAGATCGTGCGGCCGTTGGGAGCCCACTTGGGCGAGAGCCCATTCGACGTAAGAGGCGTGGCACCTGCGCCGTCCGAATCAATGATCCACACGCGACCACCGCTCTCGTACACAATGCGCGATTGCGCAATTCCCTTTTGCCCGGTGATCCAGTTCTCGATCTCGTCAGACACACCGTGCAGCGCCATGCGCCACTGACTTGCGCCTGTGCCCGTGAGCGGCGGCATCGCGAAGTCCTGCGTGTTCACAACTTTCCTGGTCGCCACATCGTGCAACGCAATACGCACCCACCCCGAGGGCAACACAGTTGGCTCGACGATTCCCTGAATCGAAAGCTTCGCAAAAATGTCGTAGTTGATCGGACCTGATACGACCGGCGCACTCACCGACGGCGTCACGTTGAATCGGTCGCTGTAGTCGAGATCGCGCGAAATGATTCTTGCGATGGAATCGCCATTGGGCCCGGCGACCGGAAGCACAACCAGCGCGAGCTTGGTGCCCGTCTTGTATCCGATACCGAGGGTTACCTGCTGTCCCCTGCCGCCTTGAGCGCGCGCAGACTGCGCGCCAACGGCGAGCACAACACCGGCGCCGATAAGCTTCAAGATCAGTTGAAATCGCTTCACGTCAGGAGGTTTCCGGGCTAAAGACGAAATACACGATCAACACGTCGTCTGGAAATCCGGTTGGTAGCGGACCGAATGCGCGACGTGCACCACCCGCTTCAACCGCACCCATGGCATTCAGATCGAACGTCGAACTGCCCGATCGCTTGGTGATCTCGATATCAGTCACGGTGCCGTCACGATGGATCGTGAAGCGAACTTCGGTGCGCAGCGTGCTGCCGGGCGGCGGCTCCGCAAAGTTCAGCTTGATGAGCTGGACGATGTTCCTCAGGTACCCAGGGTACGCGAACTCGATCCCGTTGAGGTTGATGTTCGCCACGTCACTGCCCTTACCCCCTTTTTCGCTACCAGCCGTAGGGGGTGCAGCGGGCGCCGTCTTGGCACCTGGCTTCTTCGCAGTAGCCGTTGACCTGTTGTTGTTCGCCGTGGCCTTTACCGGCGGAGGCGCTTTTTTCTTGGCAACCGCCTTTTCCGCTGGCGCAACTCGTTCAGCCGCCTTGGGCGGCGCAGCGGGTTCAGGAGTTGGCGCTGCCGGAGCCGCCGCCGGAGGAGCAACCACACCCATTTGCTTGGCACCAGCAGGGGCGCCGATCAACTGCACTCGAAATGGCGGTGGCCGATCAGCGGGAGTAGTACGCCACAAAATCAGTCCGACAATGGCCGCACCGTGCAGCGCCGCAGAGACAAGCAGCATGTTTCGCAATCCACCCGCATTGCCGCTGCTGAATCGTGTGTGGCGCATGGCGGTGCTCATCGATCATCCTCGGCAGGCTCGGTGATGAGTCCTACTTCGATCGAATTCTTTTGCAGAATGCCGAGCACGCGTGCGACGACCCCGTAGTCCACGTGTTCATCGGCGCGCAAATACACACCATCTTTGCCTTTCTTTGCCGCGAGTGCCTTGATACTCCCGGCAAACTCTTTTTCCGACAGCTTCAAATTTTCGTCGACGGTAATGTTGCCGCGTGCATCGATCGTCACGATCAACCCGCTCTTCGCCTCGAGTGCGCGCGATTCGGCCTTTGGCAACGACACGTCCACACCACCCTGCATGATCGGCGCTGTGATCATGAAGATCACCATGAGCAGCATCATGACGTCAATGAGCGAGACCACGTTGATCTCACCGTTGACACCCATGCGGTCACCACGCCGTCGCGATCGCATCTGCGCTAGATCCGCTCGTCGCGCACCAGCAGCGCGATCAGTTCAGAGCCAAAGCCTTCGAGCGCGCTGTCGTATCGATTGAGACGCGCCGCGAACATGTTGTACGCGAATGCCGCCGGAATGGCGACGGCAAGCGCTGCGGCCGTAGCGATAAGCGCTTCTGCAATACCAGGAGCAACTGCACCGATGTTGCCCGAGCCTTTCTGTGCAATGCCTGTAAATGCGGTGATGACACCCACGACGGTTCCGAACAACCCGATGAGCGGACTCACGGATCCGACGGTCGCAAGCCACGGAATAAACTGGCCAAGCTTTTCGCGTTCGCTCCCGCTCTCTGCGTCGAGTACCAATCGCAACGCCTCAACCTGCGATGCAGACAAACGCGCGGTGCGATCGGGCGTTGCTGCAAGGGCCGGTCGCGTGTCATTCAAGAAGCGCACCGCGCGCGCAAACACGACGGTGAACGGATTTGCTTTCGCACGTTGCGCAAACAACAGCACTTCTTCAATGCCGCGCGATCGTTCGAAATCCTGAACGAACGCTTCGCCGTTTTTTTCTGCGGCGCGAAATGCGCGAAGCTTTGCGAACATGATGCCCCACGACAGCAGCGACAACAACGCAAGCACAGCAAGCACACCCTGCGCGAGTGGGCTGGACTGAAGCACCATCTGCAGGAACGTATCCGGTACCGCATTCTTTGGCACCGAGAGTTGCAGCAGCGCTATCGCATGCAGCGCACTGCCCGCGATCACGTCGGCTGTCCTGCGCGACGCGCGGCGAAAAATTGAAACGTGTTGGCGAGTCCCTGCGCGAGCGACACTTGTGGTGTCCAGCCAAGTACTTCGCGCGCTTTGCGTGCATCCAGCGCCGAACGCAGGAGCTCACCCGAGCGCGCAGGTGCATGTGTAACTGGCGCCGAAGAATTCGCTGCGGTTTTCAACGTTGATGCGAGCGTGTTCACGGACGTTTCGATGCCGGTACCAATGTTGAACGCGCGCGCATCGAGACGTCCAGCCGCAGGCATTGGTCGCGTTGCAGCCGCGAAGTTTGCGGCAGCTACGTCGCCTGCATAGACGTAGTCGCGCGTCTGTTCGCCGTCGCCATACACGCGAAGTTCACGATTGTCGATGATACGATTGCAAAAAATTGCGACCACTCCGGCTTCTCCGTGCGGATCCTGGCGCGGACCATAGACGTTGGCATAGCGCAATGCGACGGTGTCCATTTTGTGCACGCGCGCGTAGTACGCGAGGTAGTACTCCGCCGCGAGCTTCGCGATCCCGTAAGGCGCCTCTGGATCCTTGCTGAATGCCTCGGTACTCGGCGGCGGATCAAAGTCGCCATAGAGTGCGCCACCCGTCGATGAAAACACGACGCGCGTAGAGTGACCACTGGTTCGCACTGCCTCCATCAGGTTGAGCGTCCCCACGATGTTGCGCTGCGCATCGTATCCGGGATCGTCCATGCTGCGACGCACATCGATCTGCGCAGCGAGATGACAGATGACATCGAACTTTCCATCGCGCACGAGCGCTGCGGAATCGGGCGACGTGATATCGCCTTTCACAAAACGTGCAGCACCGGGAAGATTTTCTTCACGACCGCTCGAAAGATCGTCAAGTACGGTGACGCTGAATCCTTCTGCCACCAGACGATCCGCTACATGCGAACCAATAAAACCTGCGCCGCCGGTCACGAGTGCGGTCTTGGCCATGCTGTCAGTTTCTCGGAGTGAAAGGAGAAGGCAACGAACACCTTGGGCATGTCACAAAAACAAACGGCGTCGCAGTTTTCCACTGCGGCGCCGTTACTGGACTTCTCGTGCTGGCGCCGTGCGATGTCACTGCACGGGCACAATGTACACACTCAACCGCGCATGCGCGCAGTTTTTTTCACAGCGAATTTTCGCTCTGTGGTGCGATCAGTTGGCCTTGGCCACACGACGCGCTGCAACACCCGCAGCAATCGTTGGCAAATCCTGCTGAATCACAATCGCAGTACTGCCGGCACCGGTGACGCGCACCACACGAACCACTGCGATTCGCTGTTCACGCGCGTCTGCACCCACGCCCTGCTTCGCGACGAGCCAGAACTCATCACCGGGTGCGATGCCCTCTTTTTCGCCTGCAGCAATCACGAGATACGATTGCAGCGACGGCAGCAACTCGCCTTCGCGCACCCACAGCACGCGTGATTCTGGTCCGCCATTTGCGCCGACCGCAGTCGCCTTGACTCCAGCCGCGGCGGGCGATCCCTCGACGGGAATCAGATTTTCGCCTTGCGAGATAATTCCCGACTGGCGGACCACGCGAGCCACTGGTGCCTTTCCAGCTTCGGCTCGCACGATTTGCAGGACACCAGTCGGAACCGCCAACCGCACACCCGGCGAAAGCTCAGCACCCATCGTGACTGCAGAATAGCGCGTACCGACTGCGGCATTTGCCCCGGCGGGCAACTGAATTTCTACTTCGTCGGCGAGCAGCATCCGCTCGACCACGCGCGACGAACCAGCAGATGCAGCTCCAACCCGCCGACCGACCAATGCCGTGCCACTGAACCGTGATGAAGCGAGTGGAAACGGTGCTGCTTCGAATTCACCGGTACGCACGCGCGGGGCCTCAGAAATCACGCTGAGTGGCGTCGCCGAGGACGCGTCGTCACGGTCGTATGTATGGCCCTGGAAAACTGTCGACACGTCTTTGCCGCGAGCCGAACGCTGCGCCGGAATTTCGACGCTCCAGATGTGGGTGCGCGCCGGTGCAACGTCTTCTGCATTTACTGCGTTGTTCGCGGCCGCGCGCTTGGTGCTGTCGGCAGCAACGACCGTTGGCTTGGTGTCAGCTGCTTTGGCGGTCTGTGTCGCGCCTGATTTGGCTGCGGTCTTTGGAGCGTTCTTGGCCGATGCTTTTGCCGCTGCGTCAGACTTACCTGCCGTCTGCGATGAAAGCGCGCCAGAACCGGCTGGCTTTGGCAACGCCGGCTTCTCAGCAACCGTCGAACCCGCAGGCACCTTGAGAGCCACCGAGTCGGTAGCCGCTGGCTTGGGAGGCAGCTTTCCAACTGTAGCTGCAACTTTGCGCGTTGGAACCTTGATCACTTGTCCGACGCTCAGTCCCTTTTCGCCGTTGTCGCCAAGGCCGTTCAGTCGAGCGAGGTCGTGCCACTTGTGACCGTCGCCGTAAAAGCGTGTAGCGAGACTCCACAACGTTTCGCCCGACAACACTTTGTGCGTGGTCGTTGAGTCCTGCGCGCGAAGCACAACCGGCGACGCAACAAGCAAGAGCGCGAGGATAGCGACGAGCGCCACCAGCGCGCGCATCAATGACGGGATGGCGTTTTCCGCTGGGACTGCGACGGCCCGCGGTGGTTGAACAGCTCGCATCAGAAATAGCCTCGCCAAATTAGGGAGCGGCGCGCGCGCTTGGCTGTGTCGCGCACCCTGGATCAACAGCACTTGCTACCCTGCCTTTTGTGCTCAGGAGACCCGATGGGGAGACGCCTCCGCCGCGCTGTCGTCACGAATGCGGCATCACACCGCGGGCCATTTGTGTTTCACTGCAAAACCGTGAACGCAATTCGATGCTCACGAGCTTGTTCGAATCCGAATTTCGTACGCGCAAACCCTGCTACCCTCGGCAGCGCGGTTTGCGCCATACGCGATTGTCGCTCGCAAAAAGCACACGAGCGCCGAACAACATTGCTGCATGTCGTCCGGCGCTCGAATTAACGCACAAGCATCAGAACGGCAGATCGTCGTCTTCGTCGTCGAGCGCGCCCGGGAAATCACTGAAGTCATCACCGCCAGCCGCACCTGCGGCCGCCGGTGCTGATTTGCCCCGAGAAGGCGGCGCGGAACGGCGCGGGGCGCCTTCGCTGTCATCGCCGCCACCAGCGCCACCACTGCGTCCGCCAAGCAAGATCACTTCGCGTACGTTGATTTCCGTGGTGTAGCGCGTCTGTCCTTCCTTGTCGTTCCACTGGCGATACTGAATTTCCCCCTCGACGTACAACTTCTCGCCCTTGCGCACAAATTTTTCGACCACGTCGGCTAACGTGGAGGCGCGATTGTTCCACGCGATGCATTTGTGCCACTCAGTCTTCTCCTGCTTGGCTCCGCTCTGATCATTCCAGATCCGGCTCGTCGCAAGCGAAAACGAAGCAACTCGGCTCCCCCCGGGGATGCTGCGAATCTCGGGATCATTGCCGACGTTTCCAATCAGAGTGACTTTGTTCAGGCTGCGTGCCACGGTGCCTCCTCGCTGTCGAAGTGAATTGAGTGGTTGAATACGAAGCTAGGAGGTTTGGCGTGAACTCCATCACCAACCGAGTGCCACCCACATCCTGCTATTGCATGCATCTGCTTACACACCTTTTTTGTTTTTCGGCCGAGCGGCGTCGTACAACATCGCACGACGTGGATTACAATTGCGACAGCACACTCGGCGCATTCCAACGCAGCACGAGCGCGTCTTCAATTGGGTGTTGATAATAACCACGGCGGCGTCCAACCACACTGAAGCCGCGCGAGGAATATAGCCGCTGCGCAGCATCGTTCGAGGCGCGAACCTCGAGGTATACACTAACCGCGCCGTCGCTCGCAGCCTGTTGCAATGCATGGTCGAGCAGCAACGCGCCCAACCCTTGCTTTCGAACGTCCAGCGCAACCGCGAGATTCGCAATTTCGCCCTCATCTGCCGCCACCAGTAGCACGCAGTATCCTGCGGCGCGGTCGTTCGCGTCGACAGCAACGGTAAGCCTTGCTCGTGGCGAATGCAGCATGTCACGAAACGCTGATGCGGGCCACGGATCGGCAAACGACGTGCGCTCAATTGCGCCGAGCTGTTCGACATCAGAGTCTCGCGCGCTGCGAAGGTGAAAGCGCGACGTCGCGCGTTCGCTGGTTGTCATTCGACGCCTACACGGCAGGCAGTGGACGGCCGTGATCAACTTCCCACTTCACCTGCGCTTCGGCCAGTCGCCCGTATGCAGGCTCCCATTCGGCGAGTGACACTGGTCCGAATGCATCGATCGATCCATCAACGCGGACAAATGCACGCGCGTGCGGAATCACTTGTTCATGCATTCCGGCGGCTCCCGCGCGCGCACCAACCGCAACAGGCGTGCAACCGGCCGCCGCTGCGAATGCATCGATTGCGTCTGATGCAACGCGAGTGACTACCCCATCACCGCGCGCACGACCGGTGATTGTCATTTCCACTTGCGTCGCAAATCGCTCCCCGCGAAGTGCATCGCTATGCATCAGGTACCGACCTGTAACCGCGGGCAACGTTGCGCCAGCAAGCAGCAGCGATGGCACGGCGTAAAGCGGCGTCTCATTGGCGGTCGCAATGCCTTTGCACAACGCAGCGGCAATTCGGAGCGATGTGAAGCTGCCTGGTCCTGCGCCGCAGACTATACCAGTCAATGCGCCAAACTGCAGCTGCGCGACATCGAGCGCGCTGACTATGGCTGGCAACAATGCGTCTTCGCGCGACACGCCCATTGCGACGTCGCGCGATTCGATCACGAGATCGTCACGTATGAGCGCGACAGATCCCGCTGCGGTTGATGCCTCGATCACCAACAAAGTGTTCACAAAATCCCAGCGAGCGAATAGAAACGACGGCGTATATCTGAGCCGAGTAAACTATGCGGAAAGCTGGGTACCGGACACCTTGTGCGTGAAGTCCGCGCGCGGGAGCGTCGCAAACGGATCGTGCGCTCCTTCTGCGATGTGAGCCAACGTGCCATCCATCGCGAGTTCGGCCGCCACGTCGAGGAGTTCGGCGTCAAACCCGGTGCCGCGATCGCGCGTCATGATGGCCAACGTTTCGTCGACCGACAGTCCGTCGCGGTATGGCCGGTTTGCAGTAAGGGCTTCGTAAACATCCGAGATACCAAGCACGCGCGCAGCAACGTCAAGTTCGGACGCGCTCATTCCCCACGGGTACCCTCTTCCGTCGAGTCGTTCGTGATGAAGCGAAGCCGGCAACGCAAAACGATGAAACGCAGGCACTCGCTCGAGAATCTCCCACGTCCACACAGGATGTTTCATGACTTCGGCGCGTTCTTCGTCGGTCAAACGCGCGGGCTTGTCGAGAATACGATTTGAAACGCCAAGCTTTCCGACGTCATGTAACAGGCCCGCACGGAGCACGTCACGAGTTGCGACGGCGTCATAACCCAACGCGCGTGTAATCGCGGCCGCATACCCTGCGACGTTCGCGGAGTGGCGGTAGGTGAATGGCGTCTTCGCGTCGATCACCGATGCAAACGCATACGCGATGCGATCGAGCCGTTCGTCGGTCGCGACAATTGGAGAGCTGCCTGGTTCAAGTGCGACGACGGTGCGTTCGAGATTGTCGATGTCGGCGATACTGGCCCACCAATCGGTGTGCTTTCGCCAGCGCAAAAGTTCGTCGACAAGCTGCGGGTCAAACCAGCGCCCGCGACGCGCGACGGCCATGTCGAGTGCGGCCTTGAGCCCTTCTTCGGTCCAATACGCTTCGACGGTTTGCGCGAGCAGCAGAATGCGCGACAGCAGCGGAATCTCCACGCCACTCAAACCCAATGGATGGCCCAGGCCGCACCAATGTTCATCGACGTGCGCGATCGCATCCGCCGATGCCTCTGGAAACCCGAGGCCGTTCGCGATCTGTGCACCGCGTTCACAACGCGCGGCGATAATATCCCGCGTCATCTGCGGCGTGCGCGCGATGCTCAGGAAATGTTTTACGCGCGCGAATGGATTGCGCCCGACGCCACAATTCTTTGCGGTGCGGAGTGCTAGGCGCCAGCTATCGTGCCAGTCGACGAGACGCATGTTGCGCTTCACTGCCTGGTCGTCGGATCCAAACAAGGCAGCCATGCGTGCAGCATTACTCGAACATCCGGAATCCTTGAGCAGTGAAGCGTAGTACAACGCAGCCAGATCTTCGCTGTCCAATTTCAATGACTTGCCAAAGCGCATTGCAATGACTGCGGTGCGCAATGTGTGTCCGGGACGCTGTCCTTCCGTGAGATCAAGCGCGAACGTCAGCGCGGACAGCACCTCTGCCAATCGCACCGACGATTGTGGGCCCGCGTTGAGTGAACTTGATAGCGATGCAACCGGACGCGCTGCACGCTCGTTGGAGAATCGCGCAGCGACGGGATTTCGAATGATGCTCACGATCAACAGACGATGTGCGCATGTCCACCGTCACCCGGAACGCACTTGTGCTACGGCTTGATCGAAGCCCGAATCAATCGTCGCGTTGAATTCTCGCTGTCATGTGCCAGCACAATGATACAACTGCCTGGTGGAAGTGAGTCCATTGCACGTTCAGGCCACTCGACCAGTAATACCGGTGCAGATTCGACCAGCTCATCCCACCCAAGCGTTTCGAGTTCGCGATCGGACTTGAGACGATAGAGATCAGCGTGGACAACAGGTCCGTTTGGGGCATCGTATTGCTGCAGGATTGCATATGTCGGACTTGTTACACTGCCCGCATCGTGCACGCCGATGCCTGCGCAGATTGCGCGCGCAAGTGTCGTCTTTCCTGCACCAAGATCGCCAGCCAACGCAACGACCGCAGGACGTCCAAGCGCAGCGCCGAGCGCACGCCCCCAGCTTTCCAATTCGTCAATGGCAAGCGCCCGCTGCACGCCGTCAAAGTGAAGTGAATCAATGTTTGCGTGTTTGATCATCGATGTTATCCGCGTTTTCAGCGCGGCTTGCCTCGACGCTGGCCGCCGCCTGGTCGTGTGAGCGGCGCACTGCCGGGGGGACGACGCGGGGCATTTTCTCCGCCACGCGCAATGAGCTTGCTGTCACCCAATGCCGTGCGAACTTCGAACAGTTGATCGCGCAAACGCGCGGCGGCCTCGAAATCCAACGCCGTAGCGGCAACTCGCATTGCCGTCTCCAGCTCGCCAACCAACTCAGTAAGCTCTTCGCGCGAGCGCCCACCAGAACTTGCTGCGGAAATTTTCTTCGGTGCGGCCTCGCGTTCCTCACCACGCGCATCGGCCACACGCGTAATGAATCGCACTTCCTCGACACTCTTGGTCACGCCCAGCGGTGTGATTCCATGCTGCGTGTTGTGCGCCCGTTGAATTTCGCGACGACGTGTGGTTTCGTCGATGGCGCGCTGCATCGAACCCGTGATCTTGTCGGCGTACATGATCGCAAATCCGTTGATATGGCGAGCGGCGCGACCAATGGTCTGGATTAACGAACGATCCGATCGCAGAAATCCTTCCTGGTCTGCATCGAGGATTGCAACGAGCGAAACCTCCGGCATGTCGAGACCTTCGCGTAGCAGATTGATGCCAACGAGGACGTCGAATTCACCCAAGCGAAGGCCACGCACGATTTCCATGCGCTCAATTGCGTCGATGTCCGAATGCATGTAGCGCACGCGGACGCCCATCTGCTGCAAATAATCAGTGAGATCTTCCGACATGCGCTTGGTCAACGTCGTGACAAGCACTCGCTCGCCCTTGCGTTCACGCGCATGAATTTCGTGCAGCAAGTCGTCTACCTGGCCACGCACCGGTCGAATCTCAATTGGCGGATCGAGCAAGCCTGTCGGCCTGATTACCTGTTCAACAACGACGCCCTCTGACAACTGCAGTTCGAGCTCGCCTGGTGTTGCCGACACGTTGATCAAACGCGGAACAAGCGTCATGAACTCTTCGAATACCAGCGGGCGATTGTCCAGCGCACTCGGCAGACGAAACCCGTAGTCGACCAGTGTGAGCTTTCGCGCACGGTCGCCGTTGTACATGCCACGCACCTGCGGGAGCGTCACGTGCGATTCGTCGATGACGACCAGGTATTCTTCCGGAAAGTAATCCAGCAAACACGCGGGACGTTCGCCGGACTCTCGGCCGCTGATGTGGCGGGAATAATTTTCGATACCCGCGCACGTGCCAATTTCCATCAGCATTTCGATATCGAAATGCGTGCGTTGTTCGAGCCGCTGCGCCTCGAGCAACTTGCCCTGCATGCGCAGTTCGGCGAGTCGACCACCAAGTTCATCCTTGATTGCGACTACTGCACGCTCAATCGTTGGACGATTCGTGATGAAGTGCTTCGCCGGGTAGATGGCCGCGCGCTCAAGCGGCGCAATTGTATCGCCGGTGAGCGGATCAATCTTTGAAATGCGCTCGATTTCCTCGCCCCACAATTCGAGGCGCAGTCCCTGCTCTTCGTACGCCGGAAGAATTTCGACGGTATCGCCGCGCACTCGAAACGTGCCACGCTCGAATGCAACGTCATTCCGCAGATACTGGATACCAACAAGTGCACGCAGAATATCGTCGCGGCTGATGCGTTGCCCTCGCGCGAGGCTAACCATTCGCTCACGATACGAAACGGGATCGCCAAGTCCGTAGATCGCCGAGACAGTTGAAACGATTACGACATCTTCGCGCTCCATGAGCGATGACGTGGCGCGCAAACGCAACCGATCGATGTCTTCGTTGATCGACGCATCCTTTTCGATGTACGTGTCGCTCGACGGTACGTACGCTTCGGGCTGGTAATAGTCGTAGTACGAGACGAAGTATTCGACGGCGTTGGTGGGGAAGAAACTTTTCAGTTCGCCGTATAGCTGCGCGGCGAGTGTCTTGTTGTGCGACAGCACAAGCGTCGGTTTCGCCCACGACTGGATGACGTTTGCAATCGTCATCGTTTTTCCCGAGCCGGTTACACCGAGCAGCGTTTGATACCGGTCGCCGCGAGTGAGCCCCGCTTCGAGTTCGGCGATGGCGCGCGGCTGGTCGCCGGCGGGGGAGAACGGGGCCTGCAGTCGAAATGGGGCAGCCATAGCCCCCAATATACTACGGTGGGCCGGTTTTTGTTCGGGACACGTTCAATCCGCGCGACGTTGGCCGGCCATCATGTCGAGCTACTCGTCCGCCGTGATGCGCTCCCGTCGACTGACGCCGGAAATCCCTTTCACTCTCCGTGCCGCTTTGATGATCCGCTCCAGGTGAGCCAGGTTCTCGACTTCAACCATCGCCGAGCCTGTCACTCGCCCGTCGACCGTCTTGAGCTCGAGGCTCTTGATGTCGGTGCCGGTAGCACTCACCGCGGCCGCGACATCGGCGTATAGGCCGCGCCGATCATTGCCATCCAGCACGAGGCGGACGACAAACCGCTCACCCGCCATCTCGTGCCAGTCGATCTCGAGGCGGCGCTCAGGTTCGTGCACGAGGAGCAGCAAATTCGGACAGTCGCCGCGATGAATGCTGACTCCCCGCCCGCGCGTCACATAGCCAACCACAGGATCGCCCGGAACCGGCTGACAACACTGCGCATAGCGCACAAGCAGGCCGTCGGCGCCCTGAATGCGAACGCCTTTGCTGGTGCCGCGCACACGGTCGACAATGCGCTCGAGCGTGCTCGGCTTCTCAATTGCTTCGGGCGAGGTTTCAAGCTGGGGGTGCAGCAGCTTGATCACCTGGATGACGTGAATGTCCCCTTGCCCCACCGACGCGACGAGATGATTCGCGTCCTTGAGCTTGAGCGCGCGTGCAACTGGCGTCAGCGCATTGTCATCGGCCTTGGCGAGTCGGCGTTTGCGCAGCTCGCGCTCGATGATTTCGCGGCCAAGCCGCATGGCCGACAATTTTTCTTCGCTGCGTAGCCACTGACGAATCTTGTGGCGCGCGCGACCGGTGCGAACGTGTGAAAGCCAATCGCGACTGGGGCGCGCGTTCGGATTCGTGAGAATCTCGACTGTTTCGGAATTCTTGAGTTCACGCGAGAGCGGCGCGATGCGACCGTTGATCTTTGCACCGCTGCAGCGCGCACCAACTTGCGTGTGGACTGCAAATGCGAAGTCCAGTGGCGTCGCACCCTTGGGCAATTGAATGACGTCGCCCGTTGGCGTGAACACAAAGATTTCGTCCTGATATAAATCGAGCTTGAGAAACTCGAGAAACTCGCCAGGTGTTTCGGCGTCGAGTTGCAACTCGAGCACCTGTCGAAACCATGCGAGGTGTTTGTCGAGTTCGTCCGCTGCCTTTGACGATTCCTTGTACAACCAGTGTGCCGCGATGCCGAAGTCCGCGGTGCGATGCATGTCGCGAGTGCGGATTTGAATCTCAAACAACTGGCGTCCCGGTCCGAAAACCGTGGTGTGCAGCGATTGATACCCGTTTGACTTGGGCTGCGCGATGTAATCCTTGATGCGCTCCTGCACCGGCGTCCATCCGTCATGAATGACGCCAAGCGCGTGGTAGCATTCGAGCACATTCGGGACAATTACGCGAATGGCGAGCAAGTCGTAGATGTCTTCGTACGGACGTTCGCGCGCCTGCATCTTCTTGTAAATCGACCACAAATGCTTTGGTCGACCGGTGACTTCGACGTCCATGATGCCCGCGTCGGTCAAACGCTTGAGCAATGGCTCCCGCATTTGTGCAATCAGCTCTTCGCGCTCCCCACGTTTTGCTGCAACCAGCTTGGCAAGTGTTTTGTAGGCTTCTGGCTCGAGGTGCTTGAATGCAAGGTCTTCAAGCTCCCACCGCATCTTGGCCATACCAAACCGATGCGCGAGCGGTGCATACAAATCGCGCGTTTCCTGCGCAATGCGACGCTGCTTTTCGGGAGCAAGCCAATCGAGCGTGCGCATGTTGTGCAATCGATCGGCAAGCTTGATCAAGATGACGCGTGCGTCTTTTGCAATCGACAACAACAGCTTGCGGTAGTTCTCGACCTGACGTTCCTGGCGCGACGTGAGTGGCAAGTTCGCGATCTTCGTCAACCCATCCACGATCTGCGCTATCTCGGCGCCGAACTCACGTTCGACATCGACAACCGTGACGTCGGTGTCTTCGACTACGTCGTGCAGCAGCCCACTTGCGACGGTGGCCGTGTCGAGCTGGAGGTCCGCGAGAATGCGGGCAACTTCGACGCAATGCGACACATAAGGTTCACCCGAATGTCGAACCTGTCCCGCGTGCGCCCGATCGGAAAAATGGTAGGCGCGCACGAGCAGCTCGTAGTCGAGCTTCGCAAACGAGCCCCCGCCCCCGGCGTCAACGCTTGGGCGAAAACCTGGAATTGCATCGTGCAACGCAACAGTCGTCAAAGCAGTCCTGCCTCCGCAAAGCTCACATAGCGACCCCGTCCAACGATGATATGATCGTGCACGGGAATATCCAGCAGTCTACCTGCCGCAACGAGTTGCTCGGTAACCGCGCGATCTTCCGCTGAAGGCGTGGGATCGCCGCTGGGATGGTTATGTACCAGTTCAGGCGTCTCAACTCTCGCCAGATACACTAATAGATGTAAGTCGGTACCGCGCACAGCGTTTGCGTGAGGCGGCGCCAAGCTGTCTGGAGCCTGTTTTTCGGCTGATGCGGAAAATTGCCACAGCGTTTGCCCACTCCTTCGCCGTCGGCGTTCGGGGGAGTTGGTGATGAGCGACCAGCCTCTGTGCATCGATCTCTTCTGCGGCCTTGGCGGATGGACCGAAGGGTTTCTGTCCGAAGGCTACCGGGTGATCGGCTTCGACATTGAGCGCCACCAGTACGGCGCCGAGAAGTATCCCGCGCAACTCGTGTTGCAAGATGTGCGCACGCTGCACGGGTCGCAGTTCAAGAACGCCACAATCATCGTCGCGAGCTCGCCGTGTCAGGAGTTCAGCTACCGCGCGATGCCGTGGAAGCGCGCGAAGGCATTGGGGCCGCCATTGCTCGGCATGGAGCTGTTCGCCCAGGCAGCGCGCATCCAGCGCGAAGCGATCGACGCGGCCGGCCGATTCATTCCGATGATTCAGGAGAACGTGCGAGGCGCGCAGCCGTGGGTTGGTCGCGCTCAGTGGCATTACGGCAGCTACTACCTATGGGGCGATGTGCCGGCGCTGATGCCGCCAACACAGAAAGCGGTGAAAGTGCCGACAATGGGCGCGGGTTGGTATCCGCCCGATCATCCGAAACACGCCGCGGGACTGGGCTTCAATACGCACGCCGCGCGAAATACGAAGAACACTGGCGGCTCATGGTTCAATGTCGCGCACAATACGACGAGCGGCAAAGGACAGAATCCGGACGGGAGAAAAACGCGCGGCCTCGCGCAGAAGCGCGACGGAATGAAGGTGCCGAGCGAATCAGGACGACGCACCGATATAGGCAACGGCGCTCGCTTCACGTCGCGTGAGTCTTCTGGCGTGAAGCAACACGGCTCCGGTCGCGATTGGTTCGCAGGACCCGGCACGATGGGCGGAACAACCGGAAGCAAATCGTCTGCACGCAAAGCTGCGTCTGCGCGAATTGCAAAAATCCCGTTCCCTCTCGCATCGCACATCGCGCGGACGTATCGCGAAGTGAGGGCGGCCGCATGACCTACAGACGTTTCAACATCTCCAGCGCGGCAATGGTTCTCGCGCTAATCGGTTTTTCACCGCGCTCCATGCAGGCGATGGTGTTGGGATGCATGCCGAGCGCGTCGGCCAACTGTGATTGCGTCCAGCCGAGCGATTGGCGCAACGCCAACAAGTCAGCGGGTGACAAAGGTATGGCCTGTGGTGCGACTCAACAGCGCGCCCATCGGAGACGTGCCGAAACCAGCGACGTCCGCAGCGTGCGCCAAGTAGATCGGACGCAATGGAATATCGTTCGTCTCAAGGACGACTGTGTAACCGCCGTTACGATGCTCTTCCGGTGTTGCGGGACGTGCTGTCAGTGTGACTTGCATGATAAAGACTCCGTAATTGGGATGTCCGATATCTACTATCCCTACGGGATAGCGTCAAGAGGTGCCCTGTGAGCACCTACACATCCAAACACGCCCGCAAACCGAAGCCCGAAAGCATCCCCGTCGTGTTGAGCCGGAAGACGTTGCAAGCCTCGATGGATCGCGATGATGCGCGCGCGAAAGAGAACGTGCGCCCCTGCACGTCCGTGAATCCGGCGCGGTGCAATGCGTGCGGGGAATGGTGCGCCGCTGATGTTCACGGAGAGTGCCCTCGCTGCCATCGGCCGTTTGTGCAGAGGCCACTCGTCGGTCTCGCAAAGGTGAAAGCATGAGCGACAACCAGGAGTCCGCCCCCACGCCGTTGCAGCGGGCCAAGGCGAAAGCCAAGGCGAACAATGCGTTGCCTGTCTTTACGGAATCGCAAGCCGATGAGCAGGTGCAAGAGTTCTTCGATTCGCTAAGTGATGACGAATTGCTCGCGTGGATTACGCATCACGGCGCATCGACTGATTTCGAGAAGCATTTGCATGCGCGCCTCACCGCCCGCAATGCGGAGCTGGACGACGCTCGCAGCGACTACGACAAGAGATTGCAGGCCGCGACGGAACGTCTGCGCGAACAGGTGCGCGTGTTGGAGTTCCAAGTAGAGAACCTGCTCGCTCCGCATGTCGAGCGTGCGAGACTCGCAACGCCGACGATTGTGATGTGCAACGACTGTCCAAGGATGAACCAATGACCGATAACCTCGATCTGGCCGCGCTGCGGGCGCCAACGCCACTGGAGAAAGCGCGTGCGAAAGCGAATGCGCTCGGCTGGCCAACAGAAGCAGCATACGCCGCGTTTCTCGAAACACTCCCCGTTGACGAACTGGTAGCGCTGTCTCGCGACGAGCGCGACGACGTTCACACGCTCGAACTCGCGACACGTTTGACCGCCCTCGACCGACGGAGCCAGCCGGACGAGGGGACGGTGGAGCGGATGGACAGAGCCTACAGCGATTCGATCAACGCAGCATTGGACAGCGCTGACGGCACGCAAACCATGAAGGAGATACGAATGGCCGCAGCCCGCGCCGCGTTCGCTGCGCTGCACGAGCGGGAGGCAGGACAATGACTTCGCTCATTGTGTTGCTCGTACTCGCTGCGTGGCTCGCGTGTGGATTCATCGCCGTGTACTGGCGACTGCGCACCGTCGAGAAAGCGTTCCACGTTTTCTCATGGTCAGAGAAACCAGACGGTGCCAGTATGAGCGGATTCACAGCGCTTGGCCCACTGGCGCTGCTCGTTCAGTGCACACACCACCTGCACGCGATCTTGATTCGCGCGGCTGCAAACAAGACGCGCATCGCCGACGAACTGCGCAAAGAAGCGCAGGCGGCAGAGAAAGAAATCGAGTCGATACTTGGAGGGCGCACGAAATGACCACTCCCCTCACGACGCTGACGCCAGCGCAGCGGGAGGCGGTGCGGGCGCTGATTGCTTACGCGTACTTCACCGGCACTGGTGCGTTGAACCAGAACGACGAAAAGCGTTGGCGCGAGCTCGGACACGTGCATGCCCTCGCGCTGCTGCCGGAGCCGGTCGTGCGCGTGCCGCGTGAGATGATCATGCCCGAGTGGGAGTACTCACGCCTATGGGACGGCGAAACGTTGCTCTATGCAATCAACGGGCAGTTGCTCCTCGACACCACGCTGTTTGCTGGCAAGTGGATTCTGATGCTCGCCGCCATCCACAACTGCTACGACGAACTACCCGCCGACGATCCGCGCGCTATTCGTTGGACACGATATCTGGAGACGAAGCAATGATCGCTGACATGACCCCACCGCCGAGCCCGGGCGCGAATGCGTGTACCATCTGCGGTGTCGCTGACATCCACACGCAGCAGACTGCATCTACGCCGCCTGCGTATGCGCACATGAATGTGCGTATGTGCATCGACGCACTGAAGTCAGACCGCGACGCCACGGCGCAGCGGTGCGCGGAGTTGGAACAGTCCAACGCGATGCTCGCAGAGCAGAAGATCGACTTTGAACGTCGTCTAACGCAACTGCACAAAGATTACGACGCCGTTTCGGTAGTAGCCGATGCTCTCAACACAGAGCGTGACGCACTCAAGGCCCGTTGCGCGACCCTCGAATCGCAGGTGGCGGCGTATGCGGGGGCGCCTGTTCTCGGAGTTCAGCACACCGAAGCCACAGGATCACGTCGCGTTTTGGTGATCGACAACCTGACTGCAAAGTGCTGGCAGAGTTTCGTGCGCGAATTCGGCGATACGCAAATCGAACTCATCGCCCGCCCGTCGTCCCTGCCCCGCGCCTCGTGTGTGTGGACGCGTGAAGATCTACCGAGCAATCATGGCCATCGCACTGCGTGTGGTTCGTGGTACAGCATCAGCGCCACGTTCTGTCTCGGCAATCCTGATAGCGACGTGCCGCTCTATTGCCCTGATTGTGGACGCATCGTGGAAGTCGCGAACGCCCCCGTCACCGTGTCCACGCCCGCGAGCAAGGAGGATGCGTCGTGAATATCAAACAGTATCACGACCATCGCCTACGTCTCGTAGAAGCGAGAGACAGACTAAAGGAAGCTTCGCTTGGCGTGCCAATGACAGATCGTATGGTGCTCGCGGCAATTCACAACGTCGCCGCGATCCTGCTTGTTGTGCTCGACGATCTTCCCAAACAACCCGCGAGCCCGGAGCGTGCAGAGTGAGCAAGCGTAATCCGGTGCGCTGCCAATACTGCAAAGCGAAAGCGGCAGCAAACAGTCCGTACGAGCAAAGAAACCTTCTCACGAAAGAATGGTCGCGCTTGTGTTGGCGTTGTGCTGGCAAGCGTTTGAACAATCCGTGGACCGGACTTCTCAACGACTTTCGCAGAGTAACCAATGATCAACCCCCGACCGGAGCGCAGGGAGCGTGAGCGCTGAAATCTGGCTCCCATTAGTTGGAGCCGAAGGATCATATCAGGTGTCGTCGCACGGTCGAATCCGGACACTTAGCGAGTATCGAAAAGGCTACATCGGATTGATTCTTGCGCCTTGGGTAACGTCTCGCGGGTACGAGTCTGTCAGTCTTCGTGTTCGCGGAAAACGCCTGAGCGTTTCCGTGCACCGTGCTGTTATGTCTGCCTTTGTTGGCCCGTGCCCTGTTGGCGAACAAGTCGCACACAACGACGGCAATCGGCGCAATAACAGCCTTGAAAATCTTCGCTATGCTACGCCGTCATCGAACATAGATGACCGTCGCAGGCATGGCAGAACTGCGCGCGGCAGTCGAAATGGGTCTTCTGTTTTGGATGACGCAGCCGCGTCAACAATTCTTAGCCTAAGGGCGTGCGGTCTGTCTGCAAGTGAAATAGCGCACCTCGCATGCGTTCACGTATCAACCGTGAGCGCGATTTGGAATGGTGAACGATGGACGCACCTGTCGAGGGCTGTATGAAAGAGCGCGGAATTCTATTTTCGGCACCGATGATTCGCGCGCTGCTCGATGGGAGCAAGACGCAGACGCGGCGGGTTGCGGTATTTCCAGAGGGCACAACGCAATTCGTGTTCAACCCCGAACGCGACGGCAAGTGGTGGCCGGTGAGCGACGACGATTACACGGGAACAGGTGTACGCTGTCCCTTCGGCGCGATTGGCGACACGCTGTGGGTGCGTGAATCGTGGCAGCACTACGACTGGACCGAAGAAGGCGAACCGTACGTGCGATACGCAGCAGATAACTCTGTGCGATTTTGCGAAGGTGCAGGTGAAGGCGAAACGCTCGTCGATGTGTGGGCAGAGCTTTCTGAGCCGAGCAACTATGCCATCGACAACCGCGCCGCAGATCGCAAGTGGCGCCCGTCAATCTTCATGCCACGTTGGGCGTCGCGCATCACGCTCGAAATCACCGACGTGCGCGTGGAGCGGTTGCAGGAGATCAGTGAAGCGGATGCGATTGCGGAAGGAATCGAACGCACTGGCGGTGATCGTTATTGGCTCGGCCACGATACGCACGACGTGAAAGGCACGCGCAAAGTGTACGGGACTGCCGTTCGCGCCTACGAATCGTTGTGGAACTCACTCAACGCCAAGCGCGCGCCGTGGTCGAGCAATCCGTGGGTGTGGGCGCTCACGTTCGCTCGCATTAGCCCGCCAGCGGCGACGGGGGAGACGTGAGCGAGCGCGTTTACAATCCGAACAACGTCAAGTGCCCGTATTGCGGTTATGAAGATCGCGATTCATGGGACCTCGGCAGCGGCGACGATGACGAGACGGACACGATGGAGTGCGGCAAATGCGAACGCGAGTTCGTATGGCAGCGCAGTATCAGCATCACGTTTATCACGTGGCCTTCACCACTCCCACCCGACGCCCCCACATGAGCGATAGCATCGAAGTGAAGCCACGCCGTCCGATGTCGCGAGGTGCACTGACCGCAATGGCAGCAGTGGCGATGCTTGGCGTACCAATGCGTGCAACGCCGCAGACGATTCACGAACCGGCGAAGACTGGACCGCTCGTTGATGAGAAGGTTCGCAAGGCCGATGCGAAACGAAGACGTAAAGCGGCGAAGCGTTTGCGCGAGGTGTCGCACCCATGACCCCGCGACTGGACCGGCGGCGGGTGCCAGCGGTGACTGTCTCGTCCGATGCGACAAGCACGCACGTCAAACTCGTGTTCGCTGAGCCGCCACTGCCGCGTCTCTGCAAGACTCGCATTCAAGTGTGGCAACGCGAGCCGTCTTTTTATCAGACGGAGCAGTATCGGACGCGCCGCAAAAACAAGCGGTGGACGTGTGAGCTGGTGACGTACTGGAACGGCACGCATTGGATGTCCGCGTTTAACAGCGTCAGTCACACGCAATTCGATTGGAAGGAAGCAACGACGCGTCAGCTTAACAAAACGCTGCGCAACTACAACGGCTACTCAGAACTCACCACACACCCGGCGAGGCCCACGTGAGCAGGACGAACGAACAAATCACCGCGTGGATTGACGCGGCTGTTGCAGACGGATGGGAAGTCACACCCATCTATGGCGACCACGAAGGCATTGCGACAGCCGCGAAACTCACCCGCGACGGCTACGTTGTGAACGCGTTTCGTCGTCCGCCCGGATTCAAAGGCGGCGCTCCTCGCGGCGAATACAACATGAGTGCTTGGTGCCCTGACCGCATCAGCCTCACGCTACCGGACGTGTATTCGTTTGACGGTGTGGTTGCTGCAACGCGTGTTTGTAGTTGCTGCAAGAAACCCGACGTGCCGACACAGCGCGTCGCGTTTGCGAATCGCGTGTGTGCCGATTGTCTCGCCAAAGAACGGGCGCGGTTGGAAACGCCGGGATGGTACAATTGAAAAACCCCGGAGCCCACATGACCGCGCGCGAGGGGCGCACAGTAACACGTATCGGTCGCGAGCAAACGCCAGCGGAACGCACGTTGGCGCACATCCTCGCCAATCCGCCGGTGCGCGATGAAGTCGGCAGGAATTTCTTTGGCAGTTGCTTCAACATCGAAGGGCGCTCGTACGGGTTAGTCGGTACGAAGTTGGTCGCAGAATGGGACGCGCTCACCGAACAGCATCGCGAGTGTTGGCGAAACGCGGCTGTCGCACTACAACGTCAGATGACCGAGCCCACCCCATGACCGCCGAGCGCACGACAGCGGAGGAGCCTGTACGCATACTGACTGAACTACTGGAAGATTGGAAGAATGACTTCGACCATGCTTACCAGTACGCGGAGCAAGGGTGCGTCTCGACAACAGGGCGCACCATCGACCAGTGCGAACGCAACATTCGTGGGCTTTCCGCCGCCATCGCCGCGCTGACCGAGGCGGGCAAGGCGACAGCGGACGACGATTTCACGCTCAACGAATTGCACTACCAAGACGGTCAACTTCAAGTCGGCATGGCGTCGAAGATGGTGCCCGTGCTCGCAGAGGGATTGGCGGCGTTCTTGGACGGCGATAACGATCACAACGCGTTTTGCGTGAACTACTGCGAAATGGCGCTGCGGAATCCGAAGACGCTCAAGGAGTACGTCGTCACAGTACAGCGTGGCGGTAATCCAACGCCGCACACGTTGCGCATGCAAGCAGAGGCAGAACTCGACACGCTCCGCCGGGACCGCGACCAAGTCCACGAGATGCTACTCAATTGGTGCGTCTTGGAAGGTGATCCGCTCGACGGGAACGAAAGCACGGTCGCGCTACTGAACAACATTCGCGGCGCGATCATGCCGCGCATGTCGGCGCACTTGGAACTCATCGACGAACTGCGTTCGGACCGCGACGCGCGGGCGAGGGATCAGGAGAGACTTGACGCTATTTCGCATGGCGAGATCGTGCTTGAGTCGATGGGTACGACCGTTGAGTACTACAACGTGACCAACAAGCGCGGCGGCCTGTTCACAACGGCTGACGGCACCACGTTGCGAGATGCAATCGACGCAGCCATTCAAGACGCCGCACGGGGCGCGGTGGGGGAAGGCAATGGCTGATGCGCTTGTGGATCCGAGAGAGGTCGAAGCGATCGCTCGTGCGCGATACAAGGCCGCGAGCCAACGCAAGCGTGCGCGTGGTGAACGCGTGCGGTACTGGCACGGGTTGTGGCCGGAGCAACGGCGCGCGCTCGTCGAGGCGGTACGGCAGGAGCTAAGTGCACGACCAGGACAACCATCAACGATGAAGGTGGGGTAGTGGTGATTAACAACAAACAGGATCTGCGCAACGCGATCCGCCGATTGGAAACGCTCGCCAGCATTCTGCGCATGTCGGGACATCCGATTGCGTTGATGCCAGATCGCGTTGAGATGGCGACGTTACTTGACGATGTCGCGCAATTCAATCGCAAGTGTTTTGATCGCGAGTACGTGAAAGAATTTCTCAAGAGTGCCGCGTAGCATGCGCGAGCCTGGCGAAGAGCCAACGCCACGATGCGAGAATTGCGGGGTGCCGTACTACGGCGCGCCGAGTGCACCGAACACGCCCCTCTATTGCCCGCAGTGTGCGGTACTCAAGGGCCGCGATCCGCGCTACATCATTCCGGAAGCGCTCGATGAAGCGGCGCAACAGCAAGAGATCAGATCCGGCGATTTGGTGCGGTGGCCTCTGCAATCGCTGCACGACCTGCTTGGCTTCCTGCTGCCAGGTACGGTCACGTACGGCGCGGCATTTCCCGGCAACGGCAAGACGGCATTTGTTGCACAGATGATCGCATCATGGGCCGAACAAGGTTGGCGTCCGTGGGTGATGCCGACCGAATCGCGACCACGCGGATTGATGACGCGACTCGCGGCGATGCGCGCAGGCGTTGATCCCGATGATGCGCTGTCGTTTCGGTTGCGCGAGCGGGCCGACAATGGCGATGCCGTCGCGCAAATGGACTTCGATCGATTGACCCGCACCTATGCCACGATGCGCGCCGAACTCGAGACGAGTGCTGCCACACTCGCGATTGAGCCAACACCTGTCCTCACGCCAGTGACGTTTAAGCGCTCGTGTGAAGCCGCGGCGCGTGCCGGCAGCTATATCGTCATCTGTGACCACGTGGACCACGTACAGGCCACGCCAGGCAGTGGCGTTGGCGGCTATCAATGCAGCGAACAGGTGCAACACGACGCGCTGCAGTTCGCGCAGGACTACGACTTGCCGTTGCTGCTCATGTCGCAGCTCAACAGCTCACGCACCGCCGGTGATCCCCTGCACGCCTACCGTCGTCCTCCGCTCGACTGGCTGTGGATGAAGGGCGTGAAAGATCAAGTCGCGACCACCATTTTCGGATTGTTTCGGCCGATTGATCCGTATTGTGCGCCAGAGATTTTGAAAGGCGCGCGCGACGGGACCACCGAAACGTGGCGCGTTGGGTTGCCGCACACGATGGGCGTCGCGGCAATGAAGCAACGACACGGCGGATCGCAGCGCGATCGCGTGTTGCACTTGGAATTCAAAGGCGGCGCACTGCGCGACTTGCCGAGCTATGATCGCACCCCACATCCTGTTTCCACGCGACCACAAGGACGCCTCTCGGTATGAACTGGATTCGCATAGCCACCAACATTGGCGAAGATGAGCGCATGGAAGATTTGGCGAACGTGCTGCGCATCCGTCTCGCCGAAGCGATCGGCCTGACCACGCTCGTATTGTGCAAGCTTCCCGCGAAAGCAAAAAACGGCGACCTGTCTCGCATCAGTGCAAGCAAACTGGAAGAGTGGTCGCGTTGGCACGGCAAGAGCGGCGCCTTCAATACCGCGTTTCGCGCCATCATGTGCACCGAAGCGGGCGTGGTGCGCACCTGGGACAAGCACAACGGTAAGGCGATGGAAAAGGCAGAACGCGACGCCGAGCGCAAGCGACTGTGGCGCGCACTGAAAGACGCCGAGCGCGAAGCGGTACAAGATGCCGCCGACGATGCGGCGCGCGCCAAACTGGAGGCTGTCACGCGTGACGGCGCGCGCCGGAGACGCGGACTGACTGCGTCGGGGAACGCGGATGGTGACCGTGACCGGCGCGCGGACGGCGCGGGTAACGATACGATACGAGACGAACTGCTTTTAACTACAACAACAAAAACAGAACCCGGCGGCGCTGACGCGCCACCGGCCAAGGGTTCGCGATCCGAACCGAAATTTCCGCACTTCCCGATGGCGCTCTGTCTCGCCATGCACCGCACGTGGACCGAGAAACGCGGCGGCATTCCCGTGTCGCGATTTCGCCGCGCATTCGGGCCGCTGTTTGCGTACCCGCCGAGTGAGCGTAATCCCGAGGCGCCGAGCGACGACGAGCTACAAAACGCGTTGTCCTGGTATCTCACCGCGATCACGAGTGGGCGTAGCGCGCCATTTGCGAGCCCGGAAAATGCGGCGCAATGCTTGGCGGCGATTGCGCTGGCCTTGCGCGCCGAGGGGGTTGATCCGGATCGCAAACTCGGACTCGTCGAGAGCATCGTGCACGGCAAGCACGGAAGTGCCGCATGACCAAACCCGCGGAGGTGGTGAGAAGCTGGTTTGCGAAACCGAAGCCGAAGTGCGTTTCTTCGTCTGCGCGTTTGATGCAAGGATGGCAATCGTACCTCGAATCGGATCTGTCGCAGGTGAACTACTCGCAAGCGCGCATCGACCCGCGTTTGGAAATCAGCGCTGCGAGAGCCGCTGCGACTGGCGGTTATCTTGTGCTCGCATCGCGCAACGACAGCAAAGAATCCCTCGACGCGTTTCGCAACATGCCGCTTGAGCCGGGTCAGATAATGCAAATCGAACCCGGCTTCGAATTCACACCGTGGCGCATGCACGAAGATCCAAACTGCCTATATTGCAAACGTCCCGCGCACCCAACGGATCGCGATTGCATTTCGTGCGGCGCGCCGATTCAACCGAGATGAGAATGGCCGACAAGGCGACAGTGAAACCGAACGCGCGCATTCTGATCACGCCGGAATTACTTCAGCAGATGCTCATGCTGACGCCGGATGTGTTGCCGATTTGCGTCACGGTCGAAGGTGCGTCGCCTCAGAGAGCGATGGACGCATTCATTGCTGCGGCGGGGTTACCCGCACTCAAGACTCCGTGCGTTGAGTGCCAGGTGTGTGACTCGACATTGCCTGACGTGCCAGTTGGCGAGCCATTGCCGTACATCGTTCCCGTGTTTGTTCGCGACGAAGAAGGCAACAACGAACTTGAGCGCATCGACCGTTTTCCGGTGAGATCATGACCACGCCCGCGACCTTCAACGGCGAAGCTCTGCGCGTCTGCACGGACTGCGACCCGAATCACTACGACAACTGCGACGTGTGCTTCGGCTTCGGCGTGAAGCCTGCAACCGAAACACACGAAGCGCCGCCAATTTCAGCGGGAGACGCGGACGACATGCGCAATGGCACGAACGCGAGCACGCATCTGCCCTGCCCCAATTGCAAGAGCACCATCAACGGAATTCCGAAATGACCACCCCCATCGAACGGGCGTTGACGTCTGAAGAGTGGGCACTGATGCGCGCCCGTCTCGCCAGTCGGCAGACAGGCAACCTGAACGGGCTCGCAGTTGCGATGCTGGCCGGTGACGATTTGCCTGCGGCGATTGCCACGGCGAATGCGCGCCTTGCGGACTCGGACCTGCGCAAACTGACATGGGCGCATGTGGATGCGTTGCGAGAGTCCGCGCGTCTGCTCGATGCAGAATCGTTTGACGAACAATCAGCGAACATGGAACAACTCGCCAACATCATCGCGTCGTACTTGCCGCCGAGGGGAACGGAATGAGCGACGTTGTTCGGTATCCTGTCGAGGACTTCGAGCGCGTGACGAAGTTTTGTCCATCGTGCAACTCGCCAACATGGATCGAAGGAAACGGTTCGCAGATTGATGCTAGAGCCGTCACGATAGGCACACGAGGTGAGAACGGCTTCAACGGTGCTGCGTCTCGTTACACGTGCCTCGTGTGCAACCACATTTGGGAAATCACGTTCCCCGACAACTCGGTATTCGCATGACCATGCACATCAACGGACAGCCTGACGACGAAATGTCGATCATTCACGGCAAGATATTCGGCCTCCCGATGGTGCCGAGCGATGACCTGATTCCACCAATCAGCGAGTGGAAGCAGCTAAAGATCACCGGCACGTTCACGATGAAGCCAGAGCATGAGAAGGCGATACTTGATGCGTACGAGAAAAGCAGCGCAATCGCCGACAAGATGTCGAACTTGCTCGCGATGTTCACAAGCAGACCCGAACCAACGTTGCGCGAGTTGTTGGACCTTCACTTCGGCAACACGGAGCCGAGGGTATGAGCCACGTTGCCGGTGTGATGATCGTGATGGAACTGGGATCACACGAAGACGCGAGTGATGTCATCGCACAGCTACGGACAACTCCCGTTGGAAGCTTTCACTTCGCGGAGTTGGATGACCAGTTCGGCGGCGACAAGCATCCGCAATTCGACTGCATAGGCGCGGGAATAAACTTTCTCGACATCGTCGGCTTTGTGGCTTTCCTTCGCCATTCGGTGAATTGGGGAGGCCGCGAAAACGTCGTGGCGTACATACAAGACGAGAACGACGACCAGCCGTGGCCTGTGCAGATTCTCGGCGAGCCAACGAAACCGAAATGGGCGGAAGCGCTATGAGTCGTTCGGAATATTCCAAACGCACCGACGGCCGCGAAGTCTTGTCGCGTCGTTGCCATCTCGTGAACATGGACAGCATCAGGCCGCGCACCACGCGGTATATCAAGCGCACGACGCATCGCTACGAGCGACGTGTGGCGAAGGTGGAGATTCAACGGGAGATGGCGGCGTGAGCGGCCGGCTCGCGAGACGATCGAAGGCGCGCAAGAGAGCAGCGCGTCTGGAATACTTGCGCACCCATCCGTTCACGATAGGTCGGCGACAGGTCGTAACTTTCACCATCGCAGAGCTTATCGCACAACGCGAGCACTGGAGAGATGTCGTCGAACGAGAGAGGACAAAGGCTATGTCTCCTGAGGTAGAATCCGCCGTCCGTCGTCTGGTGATGGCATCATGAGCCAAGCCACGCGGAAGATGAGGATATGACCGACTGGTCCGATGAACCCGTTGGCAACAACTTCGACCCGTCGCAATGGACAGCGATGCAATCCACACTAGCCGAGGGCAACACCATGAGCGACGCACTCAAGCGCGCGGAAGCCAAGGCAGAGCTCACGAACGCCAAGTCAAGCGGCTCTATTGACGATGTCGCGCGTGTGGTGCATGAGCTACTGGACTCGTTTGAGACCGACGAGTTGCTCGCATGGGCCGAGAAGCACACCGACGGCGGCGTTATTGAGCAGCACTTGCACAAGCGACTCACTGCGTTGCACACAGAACAAACGGTGGCGGCAGAAAAAAAAGATCGGGGGGAGGGGTGAACCTCAGTCTCGATGTGCGCAACTTCGCCGAGGTACAAGCGGAGCTAAAGGCACTCGGTGAAAACGCCGTGCATGCGCAACGCATTTGGGTGAACTCGCTCGGTGAGCACATGCAGACGGCGATGCAAACGCAGATTGGCAAGAACTTCACGTTTCGCGGGACACGCGATCGCTTCGAGAAAGCGGTGGTGTGGCGCGGCGTAACCAATCGCGTGAGTGGGCGCAATCGGGTCAGTGGTGAGCTCACGGTGGGCACCACACAGAACAGCAAGAGTGCGACGAGTAAGCTCGGCCAGTTGCTCGCACGACATGAGAACGCTGAAGCACGCACCAGCAACAACGTGTTCAAGACATCGAGTGGGATGATACCCGGTGGTTTCTATCTGCCGGCCAAGGGTATGCGGACATCGACCAGCAACCCTGCCCGTGCGCTGTACCCAACGAGCATCGGTGCACTCATCCGCTTTGACGGCAAGATGAACGGTGAAGCGTACTATGCGAACAACATGAAGTCGAAAGGCAAAGGGAAGAACAAGGTCACGACGTCGTACTTCGCCACAAAACTCGGCATTTTCGAACGTGTTTTAAAAGGCAAAGAACGGGCGCTTTGGTGGTTCAGTAAGGGGGTGAGGACGCCGGCACGGTTGGGTATGTGGGCAAAGGCGGATGAAGTCATGGAGAGGTTTGCGGTTGGGTATGGATGGGAAGCGGTGCAGATCGTCATCGATCGGTCTTCATGACTGTTCGTCCCTGTCCACAAGGACCATGCCACGACAACTAGGCAATACGTGCCGCTTTGAGGGTCGTTCTCAAAAAGAGGACGGCAACTATTGCCGAGGGTCCTCCTCCGGGGAGGGGCCAGCTCGGTTATCCGCAGACCGAGTTGGTTAACTAGAGACTGAATTTCGATGGAGAACGGATTTAGTTGATGGCAAAGGGACCGAAATCGACCGCGAAACAACCAGCATCCGCCACCAAACGCGCCGAATCGGCGAAGATCCGTGGTTCTGAGGGCGCGCGTCGATTGGGCCTCACGCTGCAGGCCATCGGGCAGTGGGCATCGCGACCAGGCGCGCCGGCCGAACGTGTCGGCACCGCGTTGTGGCTGTACTGGCCTTCGTTTCCACGCTGGCGCGAACAGGAGCTGCAGCGTCAGGCAGTGGAAGAGGCGACGGCCAAGTTGCATAAGCAGATCGCTGAATTGGCGAACCCTGATGGCCTGAAGGCGAGCGTACGCATTGAAAATGCCGATGCCACGATGAAGGAATTGGATGTTGCTGAGCGGCTGGCCACCACCGTGCAGATCGATCTGGCGGCGGAAATCACTGAGAAATTCTGCATTGACTTGCGGTCGCAACTGCTCGCGTTTCCACGCACCTGGGCGCCGTCGCTTGTTGGCGTGACGATGGTTCGCGAAATGGAGATTCGCCTTGAGCGCGGTATGCATCGCATCCTGCAGTCGGTGTCGGGTGTCGATGGCGACACCATTACGGAACTCGCCGCATGATTGACGCGCGCAAGCTGCTGCTGCTGGTGGCAGCACGCGCACTGATCGGCGACGCCACGCCAGTTGATGTCCCGAAGGAAACCGCGATTCGTGGCACGGTGGGCGCGGACGCCTTGCGCGCGCGCATTGTGCAGCAACGTCGCCAACTGCTCGCACCGCCGCCCAAACTCACAGTTTCCGAGTGGGCTGACCGGTATCGCGTCGTGCCGTCATACTCGGCGGATGCGGGGCCGTGGATCACCGATCGCACGCCGCATTTGCGCGAGATCATGGATTGCTTTTCCGATCCATCGGTCAATCGCGTCGTGTTCAAGAAATGCGCACGCATTGGCGCGACGGAAGCCGGATTAAACATCATCGGCTATTTCATCCACCAAGATCCGTCGCGGATTATGGTGGTCCAGCCGACTGTCGATGACGCGAAGGAATTCTCGAAGGAACAGCTTGGCGCGACGATCAGCGATACGCCCGTGTTGGCTGAACGTGTTGCATCGGGCATCAAAGAATCGAGTAACACGATTCTCCTCAAGTCGTTCCCCGGCGGATCAATCGTAATGGGCGGCGCGAACAGTCCGCGCTTTTTCCGTCGCCGCACGGTACGCGTGATCGTGCTCGAGGAAGTGAACGGCTATTCGAGCGACATCAAAGCGAAGGGCGAAGGCGACCAGTTGAAGCTGGCCGAGACACGCTCGGCGACGATGACGTATCGGCGCAAGACGTACATCAACTCGACGCCGACGACGAAGGGCAATTGTCGCATCACGAAGGAATTCGAAAGCGGTGACCAGCGCCATCGCTTCGTGCCCTGCCCTTCGTGCAACCACTTTCAGACGTTGGTCTGGGAACAACTCAAATACAAAGACCTGCCGGAACCGGCGTACGAATGTATCGCCTGCAAGTATCACATCACCGCGTCCGAAAAAGATGCGATGCTGGCGAAAGGCGAATGGCGCGCAACCCGCAACACCGCGTCGACCGATACCCGCAGCTACACCATCAATGCGCTGTATTCCACGTTTGTCCCGTGGACGACGCTGGTCCGCGAATGGATCGAAGCGCAGGACGACAAGGAAGCGCTGCAGACGTTCACGAACCTGTCGCTCGGCGAAGCGTGGGAAGATCGTGAGCTCCAAGATGTGCAGGAAGCCCTCAAGGCGCGCGCAAAACAATACGAGCCTGATGGTGCCGCGTGGCGCGTGCCGAGAGCCGCCAGTGCCCTGTTCTGTGGCGTGGACAAGCAACACATGGAGCTGCACGCGGTCGTGCGCGCGTATGGCCCCGGTGAGCAATCCTGGCTGATTGATCGGGTCGTGTTTCGCGGCGACACAACACAGCCAGCCGTGTGGGCCGAGTTGGATGTGTGGCACCGCGAAAAGCGCTGGCGCCATGAAGGCGGCGCGTTGCTCGGCATTCAAGGCATGTGCGTCGACTCAAGCGACGATCCCAATCCGGTCTACGAATGGACGCGCCCTCGGCTGTCGTCGCACGTGTACGCGATCAAAGGCGGCGCCGATCCGAACGCCAGCATTCTGCCGAAGAAATACACCAAGACGCATCTCAAGTCGCGCTTGTACAGCATCGGCACGCAGGTGGTCAAAAAACGCTTGCTGGCCCGCGCGCGCATGATTGCGCCGATTCCGTACACACTCGATGCGCCGGGCCGCGGCTTCATGCACTTCAACGAACGCGCGAACGAGCAGTATTTCGCGGAGTTTTTCTCCAACGTGTTCGAGCGCCGCGCCTATCGCGACAAGCAAGTCACGATGTACGTCCTGCCGCCTGGCCGAAAAGACGAATCGCTCGATTGCGAAGTGTACGCCTACGTCGCGCTGCAACTCGTGGCGTTCAACTCGACGTTCAACCTCGAAGAGGAATGGGTGCGCGTGATCGAAGAGGGCGAAAAAATGCAACACCCACAACCCGAATCCGAGCCACCGAAACCCGAACCCACTAACACCGGCGGTTGGATGTCGAGCGTGCGCCGTAGCGGAAAGTGGATGCCATGAGCGACGACGCCAACGCCTTTATGGTCAAGCTGGTGGACGAACTCAAGGCACAAGGCTTGTTGCGACGCGACGTGTCGTTTGTGGTGTGCCAAGCACAGGACGATCTGAAGTTGCCACCCGCGGCGCGCAGTCTGATGTGGTTCATTGGCAAACGCCTGACGCACTACGAATTCCGCGAAGTATACACCGAGTCCATTGCCAAAGACGCCGGCATGAAAGACGTCACAGCCGGACAAATGCTCAAGCTGTTGGTGCATCGCGGATATCTCGAGGAACACGATAAGCGACGCCCGCGCGCGTTTCGATTGCCGGTGAGCCGTCGCATGTCCTCGTCGCGGGCGGCGTAATCGACATATCCGCCCCGTTGCACGGTAGTCATGCCCTGAGGTAGTACGCGCGCGTCACTCGCACGGGCATCGTGCGGTCGTGACCGACACCCTCACGTGTGTTCCGCGCGAAATCATCGCAGGCGATTCGCTCAATGCGACGCTGACGTATTCGGATTATCCGGCGTCAGCAGGTTGGGCGCTCGTGTTCTCGATGGCCGGCGTCAGTGCGCTCGGTGACATCACGTGCATAGCAAATGGCGACAACTTCGACCTCGATGTCACGGGCGCGCAGACCGAGCCGCTCGAGTCGGGGGAATATCAGTGGGCACTTCGCGCAACACTCGGCGCGGTCATTCGGACCATCGATAGCAGCGCCCTGAGCGGCTACACGATTCGCGTCACGCCGAGCGTGTTCGATGCCGCGGCTGGCGATCTGCAATCGTATGCCGAAAAGATGTTGCCGATTGTCGAAGCGGCACTAACGGCGCTGGTGTCGGGTGGCGCGAAGTACTTCATGATCGGGACGCGTCAGGTAAACGCGAACGACATCCCCGAACTGGAAGGGCTCCGCAATCGACTGAAAAAAGAACTGGCGCGCGAACAGAACGGCGGACAGCTACCGCCGATCATTGTGGGTCGCGCGGCGTCGTATGACAACGCGGGGTGGCAGTAGTGCTCGCCGCGCCGCGCCGCGCGCTCGCGCGCATGCTGCAAAGCGCCAGCGGGTTCGTGAATCCATCGCGCCACGCCGCGATGTACAAGGGCGCGCGCCAAGATCATTGGGGCGGCGACTGGCAGATGTTTCAGGCGTCGATGTCGCAGGTGTTGCGCTCGGATTTGACTATGCTCGTGGATCGTTCGCGCGATCTCACGATGAACAATCCGACGATTGCGCGCATTCCGACGTTGTTCTCGGAGAACATCAGCGGCAAAGACGGCATCACGTATCAGGCCGCCGTCAAGTTTGCGAACGACAAGTACAACGAGCGCGCGAACAAGGCGCTTGAGGACAGTTGGTATCGGTGGGCGGAAGATCCGCGCAATGTGAGCGCCGATCGCCGTCACACATGGTTCGACATCGAAACGATGCTCGATCAAGTCGAGCCGACGGACGGTGAAACGTTTCTGCGCAAGTTGGTCGGCTTCAAGAATGACTATCGCTTCGCGTTGCAGGTGCTCGACACGGATCAAATCGACCGCCGCTACAACGAAGAGGCGTCGAAGGGTCGGAACGCCATTGTGATGGGCGTGGAAGTCGATGAATGGGGCGGCGCGGTCGCGTATCACGTGTGGCCCAATCATCCGAGTGAAATGTCCCGCCGTGGCGCGCGCATGCGCATTCCCGCCGACGACATCATTCACAATTTCTTGTCGCTGCGTCCGGGGCAAGTGCGCGGCATTCCGTGGGGCGCACCCGGCATCATCGAAGCGCAGCATTTGGGTGAGTATCGCGAGGCCGAAGTCGTCGCCGCGCGTGTTGCCGCGGCGAAGATGGGCTTCGTGCAGCCCGCGAAAGACTCCGACGGCATTCCGCAAAAGTCGCTCAACAAGCGACTCACGTGGGACGCAACACCGGGCACCATCGAGCAAATCGATGGTGAATTCAAAGCCTGGGACCCACTCCACCCGAACGGCAATTACGAATCGTTCGACAAGGTAAGCAATCGCCACATGGCGATGATGTACCGCGTCTCGTACATGTCGCTGTCGGGCGATCTCTCGCAAACGTCGTACGCGTCCGGGCGTCTCGGCTATCTGTCCGAACGCAACGTCTATCAGATGTTGCAGCAGCGGAAAATCGTGCGCACGCACCGCGTCGTGCATCGCGCATGGTTGCCGCAAGCCTTGATGGCGGGGCAGGTCAACTATCCGTCCTTCGATGCGCACGCACTGAGCGCGTCACTGTGGCATCCGCGTTCGTTTCCCGGCATTGATGTCGAGAAGGAAACCAACGCGGCGGATCATCAAGTGTCGATGGGCCTGGACACGCTCACGCGACTCGCCGCCGAACAGGGGCGTGACATCGTCGATATCGCCAAAGAGCGCGCGCGCGAGCTTGAGATTTTCAAGAGTCTCGGTGTGCCGATTGCGCTCATGTCGGTGCCGAAAAGCGCGAGCGAGCCCGCGGCAAACAACGCGAACGCGCCACAGAACAGCGACGACAACACCACCGATTCGTCAAAAGGCGCCGCGCATCTCTCACTCGTTGGAGTTGCCTGATGCGCATTACGAATCTGCCGCGCATTCGTGAAGCGGTCGCGTCGTCGGTCTGGTTGATCGAAGAAACCAAACTGCACGCGATCTATGACGTGTTGCGCTTGCGTACGAGTGAAACACCGTTGACCGCCGAAGAAATTCAGGCGCGCATTGGCGATCGCAACGTCGCCGCACGTGCGACGACCATGACTGGCGCGATTGCCGTCATTCCGCTGCAAGGCACGCTGTACCCGAAAGCGAACATGGTCACCGAGTCCTCCGGTGGGCAGTCCGTCTCGCAGTTCGTCGCGCAAATGGAAGCCGCCGCCGCCGACCCGAACGTGAGCGCGATTGTCATTGACGTGGACTCGCCGGGCGGGAATGCGCAAGGCATCCCGGAGGCCGCTGCGCGTATTCGCGCCTTGCGAGGCACGAAGCCGATTGTTGCCGTGGCGACGGGCATGATGGCAAGCGGTGCGTATTGGCTCGGCGCACAAGCCGATTCCGTCGTCGGCTCGATGTCGTCAGAAATCGGTAGCGTTGGCGCGTTCATGGTGCATCAAGACGTGTCGGAAGCACTCGCGAAAGAAGGCGTCAAGATGACGTTGATTCGTGCGGGTGAATTCAAAGCGGAAACGAATCCGTTTGAACCGCTCTCGAAAGAAGCGTTCGATGCCTTGCAGTCCCGCGTCGAAGATGCACACACCATGTTCGTCAACGATCTCGCGAAAGCACGCGGGATTACCGCCGCCAAAGTGCGCAGCGACTACGGCAAGGGCCGCGTGTTGTCGCCGAAGAATGCACTCGAAGCGGGGATGATTGATCGCCTCGGTACGCTGCAAAGCGTCGTGCGCGATCTCGCCGGACCCAATGCAAAAAAATATCTGCGCGGCGCTTCCGCTGACATCGGCGCAATCGAAGCACACGACGAATTCGATGCACTGAGCGCGGCATTGCAGACGCTGCAAGGCGACGGCGCGTCGTTCGAAATCGTTGCCGTGCACCGCGAAGCCGAGCAAGCGCTCGCCGCACTTCATGAACTCGCGACATCGAGTGCTGGCTCGATGGCCGTGCATGCCTCAACCAGCACGAACCCGACCCCGCCCTTGGCGGAGGAGCATCCTGTGCCTCCTGTGAGCGATACGCCCACAAACGCCGCCACGAGCGCGGCGACTGCAGAACCGTCACGCGAAGCGCAGCTGCACGAGCTCGCGAAGCTGACGAAGAACGAAGACAAGTATTTCGAGTGGGTCGGCTCTGGCAAATCGGTTGCAGAAATTCGCACGGGCTTGCTCAACGCGCAGCCTGCACCGGCTCCCGCGAATTCCACCAACATTCGTGTTGGCGTGCAGCGCGAAACGCAAAAAGACTGGGAGTCATACGGTCACTTCGCGCTCGCGGTCTACAACGCGGGCCAATCCGGCGTACGTGAGATCGACCCGCGCCTGTACGCAGCCGCAACCGGTATCAACCAGGCATCGCCGTCAGAAGGCGGATTCGCGGTTCCGGGCACGTACGCCAAGGACTTATGGGAAGGCTTGTTCGGCGATCCATCGTCGCTGTTGTCAATGACCGACAACTACAACGTCGAAGGCGCGTTCATCGAATTCCCGCGCATCGAAGAAACCACGCGCGCGACGGACACAGTTGCCGGTGGCGTGACCGCGTACTGGCGCAACGAAGCCGATCAGATTGGCAACACGAAGCCGAAGTTCGGCACCATGCGCCTTGAGCCGCAAGAACTCAACGCGCTCATCTACATCACCGAAAAGCATCTCGCGAATTCACCGTTTGCGATGGGGCAATACCTCGATCGCATGGGCAAGCGCGCGATCATGCTCAAGGTGAACAAGGCGCTGGTTGGTGGTACGGGCAGCGGGCAGCCGAAGGGTCTGACGACGTCGGGTTGCAAAATCACCGTCTCAAAAGAGACATCACAAGCAGCCGACACGATTATCGCCAAGAACATCGGCAAGATGAAGTCGCGTCGGGTTGGCAGTGTCGCGAGCGAATACGTCTGGTTGGCGAACACCGACATTCAACCGGAACTCGACAACCTGTCGACGATCGTTCAGAACATCGCCGGCACAGAAAATGTCGGCGGCTACGCCAGCCCGCTCTACAATCCCGACTCGAACAAGCTCGGCGGATTGCAGGTCCACTGGAACGATCACTGCGAAGCGATCGGCGATGAAGGCGACCTGATTCTGGTGCACTTGAAGTCGTACGCGGTTGGCTTGCGCGCGATGGGTGTCCAGACCGCGCAGTCGTTTCATCTCCGCTTCGATTACAAGGAAGCCGCGTTCCGGTACGACTTCGAAATCGACGGCCAGTGCTGGCTGCACACGGCGCTCACGCCCGCCAAGGGCACGACCAAGTCCCCTGTCATCACTCTGCAGGCGCGCTAATCGCGCGCTTGCTCATCCGGAGAACGCATCATGCGTCTCGTAGAAATGTTCAAATTCGTGAACGGTCTGACGATGACCGTTCCGAGCACATCCACGCCGCAGTACGTCTCGTTCAAGGACTGGCGTCACTGCACGATTGTCATCAAGTGCAAGAACGCGACCACCGTTACTGGTTCCGCGATCACACTCAAGCAAGCGACGGCAATCGCGGGCACGGCCGAAAAGGCGCTCGCGTTCACGAAGATGTGGGCGAATACGGATCTCGGCGCCGCGCCGGACACGCTCACAGAAACCGCGGTTGCGTCGAACACCTTCACGGCAAACGCGACGAACAACAAGAACCTCAAGTACGTGATTGAGGTGGACGCCGCAGAACTCGACGGCTCAAATGGATTCGATTGCTTGCGCGTCGGCACGGGCGACGCGACGGCGCAAACGGTTGATGTCGAATACATCATGAGTCAGCCGCGTTACGCGAGTGCATCACCGCCAACAGCCGTTGCCGACTAACGGAGCTGGCGCAACGTCTCGACGAGTTGCGCCACTACGATGAACGCGCAAGTGATTGCCTCCGTGCGGATGATGTGCCGACATCCGCTTGTGTCCGTACTCGTCTCGTACGGCGGCAGCTCACTCGCGCCCGATGGACAACCGTTGCGGGGCATCTTCGACGACGCGTCCGTACAAGGCATCGGCGAGAACAATCAGTTCGTTTCCGCCAAGCGCCAGGTATTGGAAATTCCAACCGTTGACGTGCCGAGCATCGCACGCGACACGGATATCACGATTGATTCGCGTGCGTTTTATGTGCGCGACTTCAACCCGAACGACGACGGCGCAACGTTGCTCGTCAACGTGGTGCCGAAGTGATTGACGTCATTCGCATGCTCGCCGATTGGGGCGTCGACTCGACACACAGTATCGCCGCGAAACTGGCAGCGATTCCCGTTGACGTCGGCGTGACGCGTCCGAGCGCACCAACACTCTACGACGAAACGCGCAGTCCCGAAGCGTCCGTCGGTCTCATTCCGAAAACGGTGATCGGTGGAGCGAGCGCAGTGCTCTACTCCACAACGGGCGGGATGCAGTTGCCCATGCCGACGAACTGCTACCCCGATTTCGAAATGGACACGCTGATTCGCGCAGCGGTCAGCAACAGCAGTGCCGACAAGAATGCGCGCGACAGTGCGCTGATTCTGCTCGCACTCATCGACAATCTGAACGCGTTCAATCTCGCGGTACCGAACACGGTTCGCACGCGCAATCGCACGCATATCGTCAGCATCACGGCGATGCGTTGGCTCGATCTGGAACAAAAAATCGGAGACCCGCAGGCACCGAGCGGATTGCTCGTGACGTCGCGTGTCCGAATCAACCCGCCAAGCTGAGGCACCCATGTACTACGTGATGCTGCAAACAGAAGAAGGCTCACCGCGTCGGCGCATGGTGGTGCCGACGGAAGTCGAGCACGCCGGACCTGACGAGCGCGAAGAGTACGAAATCACGCCGCCGGATGACGCAGAAATTCAGATCGAAGGCGAGCCGGGTTGTTGGACGACCATCCCTCGCGCCGTCGCAGATAGCGGAGACGACAACTCATGAAACTCAATCAAGTCTATGGCGTGCTCGCGAAGGAAGAGAGCGTCTATGGCACCGCGGTGTCTCTGTCGAATACGACCGACGGCTGCAATCCGTACGTCGATTCCCTGCCCGATGCGCCCACTGAACTCGAATTCGAATTCGACGGCAACATCGGACAGTCGGCGGGAACACTCGCGCCGCAAAAGAGCACCACGCCTGCCGGCATGTTTCGGCAATGGCCGTTCAAGGCGTTGTTCAAGGGCATTGGCTCGGCGTACACGTCGTCCGCCGTCATTCCACCGTACGAAGTACATCGCTTCCTGAAGGCGGCTGGATTCGACGCAACGTTCGTAACGAACAAATGGGAGTACACGCCAACCGCTGCTGGCACCGGGTACACCTCACTCACCGTTGAAGAGTACGCACAAGGCGAAAAGTGGGCGATGGCCGGAAGCGTGTTCGACTGGTCCTACGAAGCAGGCAATCTCGGCGTGCCAATGCACACGTTCAGCGGCAAGGCATTGCCGTCGCTGCCGTCTGATTCTGCACTCCCGGCCGTAACGGTGCTCAACCCATCTGGCATTCCACCAGTCGCGCAAGCGTTGGTGCACAACATCGGTCTGTTCGCTGCAGCCAAAATCAAATCGCACTCGTTCAAGCTTCAGCGTCAACTGTTCGCACGCGTGCGCCAAGACGCGTCGGGCGGTCATCTCGGTTTCGTGCCAGGTCGGATGGAACCGATTATCGAAATAGAAATCGAAAAGGAAGCGCTGGTCGGTGGCGCGTTTCACACCTCCGCGGGCTTGGATGCAGACGCGATTCGTCGCGCGGCTACGAGCGTTTCGTTCAGCATGCTGTACGCGGGCTCGACGGGCAACAACTGGCGCATCGATTTTGCGCAGTGCCAAGTCAAGAAGGTGCAGCATGCCGCCGACAACACCATCGCAACGTTCAAGCTCACGCTGAAGGCGCACACGTCTACGCCGTCCGCGAACGACGCGATGAAAGTCACGCTGTACTAACTGCGATGCGCAGCACGGCGGCGTACCTCGAAGGATTGGAGCCGAGTGCTGCCATCATCATCGGCGAACTCGCCGTGCGCGCGCGTCCCATTTCGGCAGAGTGCGCACGGCGGTTTGATGTCGAGATTGCGAGTCAGGATTCCGCGACGCGCGCGCTTGCCATTGCGCGCGTGATGCGTGCGGCGTTTCCGAAGCCGTCGCAATGGTACTATCGGTTTCGCGATCCATTGCGGGCGATTGTGCAACTCCCCGGTGACACCCAAGCCGCGTTGCTGCGCAAGCTGTTGTCGGTACCAGGCGGCAAGCCTGCGGATGATCCCGACAGCATTGTCGATCGCATCATTGCCTCACACCGCGCGGCGGTGCATGGCCCCGAGTCGTCGAATCGCGTCGTCAGTAAAGAGACGATCACGCGTATGACGCAAATCTGGTGTGGCGCGCAATGGTATTTCAATCGCGAACGCTGGACGACGGTCGATGGCTACGTGCCGTGGGCCGAATGCGTGATGATGTATGAAGCGCTCGAAACCGCACGCGCACAGCAACGCTTGAGTGATTTCGCCGCGCACAAACTCGCTCAGGGCGGACCGGAAGTCATGCGCCTCTACAACGAGACGATGAAAACCGCCAACCCCTTGGAGACCTAATGGCGACCAAGGAAGTCAAAGTCGTCATCAACGGCGAAGAGTATGTCAGCGTCGCGGCGAAGAAAGCCGAAGACGGCATGCAGGGATTCTTCGGGCGCATCAAGGGATGGGCGTCTGGCTTCGCGGATTTGGCTGGTGCGTGGGGGTTCGTGAGCCGCGCCGTTGGTACGGTGACCGATTACCTCGGACACGCCCTCGATGAAGCGCAAAAATCTGCCGAGGTGATGGGCCAACTCAAGTTGGCGGTGAATAACTCGGGCGCATCATGGGATCAGATGGCGCCGAGCATTGAGAACGTCATCGGCAAGCTCGCACGCGTCACCAAATTCACTGACGATGAGCTGGCGGGTGCTCTGCAAAACATGATCCTCAAGACCGGCGATGCGAGCTGGTCGCTCAAGAATTTGGGGCTCGTTGCAGATGTTTCCGCAGCATCGGGAAAAGACCTGGAGAGCGCATCGGATGCGCTCGCGAAAGCGCACGAAGGCAACACGACGGCGCTGTTCAAGTTGATTCCGCAACTCAAGGAGTCATCCGATTGGATGGTGACTCTGCGCGACATCACGAAGGGTGCAGCAGAGAATCAGGACGCCGCCCTCGGGCCGATGGGCAGAATCAGTCGTGCGCTCGATGAGGTAGCAGAATCGACAGGCCGCGCCGTGTTGACGAATGAGCAATTCAAAACGGGCGGCAATGCGGTTGCGAACATGCTGTACAATCTCGCCGAGTGGATCGACACGAGCCGCGAGAAGTTTTCGGGATGGGGAACCACCGTACTCGACAGCGTTGAGCGCGTTGGTTGGCTCGGTAAGGCAGTTCAGATACTGCGTGCGGCGATCAACGCAAACGCAGGAGACACTGATAAGGCGACCGTGTCGGCGGAGGCGCTGTCGTTCAAGGTCGCCGATCTTGGCAAGGACACCAAAACAACAACGCCGTTCGTCGCCGATCTAAGCAAAGCGATGAACCCGCTCGCGTTTGGGTCGAAGCAAGCGGCGGAAGCCATCGGCAGCGTCGGGCCGCGCGCGAACATGACGGCGGCGGAACTTCGTGCATACACCAAGGACGCCAACGAGAACGCAGAAAGGACACTCGCCGCCGCAGATGCCACGAAAACACACGAGAAAGCGCTGCGCGATCAGGAGGCGCGTCTCAGGTCCGACGCTGCCGAATGGGAGCGAATGGCAAGGACGATCCTCGCCTATGAAAAAACTGTGCGAGAGATGCAAGAGCGCGTCTCCGAAGAACTGCAGAAGCTCGGCAAATCGGTCAAGGACAATCTCAAGAGCGACACCGTTGACGATAACGCGAAGGCGTTTGATAGGCTTCGGGTCTCCACCGACAACGCATTCGGCGCGTTCAAGCAAGGTGCGCTCGACATACCGACCACGCACAAAACGCTCGACGCGGTCAAGGGTCTAGTCAAAGAGCTTGGATCGAACCTTGAAGAATCGGGCCGTTTCGCTCTGGATGTTTCCGAAGCGTTCGGCATTCTTGACCAGGAAACGATCGACCTTTCGCGCTCGGTGCTTGATCTCGGCTCCAGTATGAGCCGTCTATTCACCAAGGATGGATTTACAGTTTCCAATATCGGCGGAGTTATTGGCGCCGTCGCTTCCATAGCTTCGCAAATCACTGCAGGCGACACTGAACGCCGACGCTTACTCTCCGAAAACAATCGCCGCCTCTACGATCTCGACAACTCGATTGGTGATTTGGATATCAACGCGTCCGGCGACGATCTCGCGGGCGTCAAAGCAGCGCTGGAAAAGGCATATGCGATGCCGCACGGCATGGGCACGGCGGACTTTTTCAAGAACGTACGAGACCAGTTGTTGCAGGGCGGCATGTCATTCACGACGTTCGACAAAGTCGCGAGCGCGCTCGGTATCAACGTCAAGAACAAAGACGGCTCCTACAACGCGACTCTGTTTCAGGGTTTGCTCGACGCGCTCGGCAAGATTGAGCCGGGACGCGTGGGCACCAGCTTTCGCGAGCAATATCAATTCTTCAAAGAGTCGCAGAAACTCTCAGGCGACGAGGGCGCGGACGGACTACAGAAGCTCGCGAACTGGCTCGGACAGAAAGCGAGCGGTCTAAGCAACATCGTTAAAGTCGACGATATCGAGGGTTCCCGAGCGCGATTGTTGGCGTTGCGCGAGCGCATGAATAGCGGCCAAGGACTCGATGCATCGCTACTCGGGTCGCTGAACGGCTCCGAGTTTTTGGATGCACTGCGTGATTTGCTCGCGAGCATCGATGACGTGAAGTCGGGAATTGCGAGCCCTGTCAAGCCGCCTGATTTCGGTATCGATGACCCCAACAAGAAAGGCACTGATCTCGGCGTCGACACGGCCAGCGTTGAGCTGCCCCCTGCCCTCGCCGACGATCCAACACGACTCGCGGATCTGCTCGCGGAACTGAAATCGTTTCACGTCGACAACAGCGGGTATCACGTCCAGCATTTGGACGTGTCGCGCGGGATGGCGAGTGATGTGAAAACGATGGCTGTGGAACTCGGCGGCATTCAGGCGATTGCGAACTTCTACGGCAACACGAACACCGAAGAGGGGCGTCAGTTTGCTGACGCGCAGGTCAAAGCGATCAGCGCCGAATTGTTCAAGATGTTCCAATCGGTCGCGCAATCGCAGGGGCGCAACGTCATATGACCGCGCGCTTTTACGTCTCGCTCTGGAACAAACTGCCGTGCGATGGCGGCACGATGATTTGCCCCATTCTCGAATGGCAATCGTTTACGCTGCCTGACAAACTCGGCGCGAATGATCAGCGGTTCGAACTCACGATCAAGCGCGACAACTACGCGTTTCCGTATCTCGCGAGTGGCTTGGTGCTTGTCACCGAAGGGCCCGACGGTTCGACGGAACGCGATTGGCCCATCGCGACGATTGAGGATGCGAGTGATAACGATCTCGTGAAAATCAGTGCGCTGTCGGTGGATTCGTTGACCACGAATGCGGGGGTGATCACACAAACGACGGGCGGGGTCACGACGGCATTGATCGGCACGGAACGCCGCACGTTTGTTGGGTTCCTCGATCAGCGCTTTTTCCCGAACGCATCCGCCGATGGTCTCGGCTGGATTCTCTCAGTGGGCGTGAACGATGCGACGGACGATCAGATTGTCGACATTTTCCAAATCACGTTGAACAACATGAATCGCGGGCAACTGCTGAAACAGTTGACCGACAAGTCGGGCACGACGGCGACGTACGAACGCAACGCGCGCGTGAGCTATGGCATTTCGTTCTATGAGCAACCCGGCGCTTCGAGTGCGTCGATTCTGTTGAGTGTCGGTCGGCAAATCAAATCGTTGTCGCGGGTGCGCGATCTGTTGCCGACGTTCACCGACATTGAGCCGACCGGCACCGCAGGCGATAGCATGGAATCGTCGCTGATCGACAATGCCTGGCGCATTGTCTCACTCACGGCAGCCGGTGGCGGTGCGTATTGGGTGGAGTTGAACGACCCTGATCCGCTCGCACCATCGACAGCGGGGCCAGTGCTCGAGGCGGCGCAATTTGGTGCGGCCGTCGGTGGGCAATCGACGCGCTTGCGCTTGATCGATGGCACGTTCCTGACCATCACCGACTCGCGCATCACGCCAACAAATAGCGTGAAAGTCGGCTCACTCGGCGCGCTCGTCGTCGATGATCGTGTTGAGATTGTGCAGGCAGGCAGTGCGGCGGCGCCCCGTCGATTGATTTCGCCGAGTGCGCGCACCGCGTACACACGCGCGCGCGTGCTCAACTTCCCGACCGGCATTCCGTACGGACATCGCAATTGGGCCGAGAATGCGCTGTTCGATACGTGGTCGAGTGCGAATGCGTGCAGTGGGTGGACCGCATCGGGCACGATGAACATCACGAAGGTCCCGACCGCCGCGCCGACGACATTGAGCGCACTGTTGAACGGTGCCATGTCGGCGTCGACTGCTGTGGTGTGCGACAACTGCACATCGGGCGCGGCGCTCTACGATGGCGAGAACGTGGTCATTAACGGGACAACGAAAATCGTCGCAGGCGATTGGTATGAATCGGGCGGCACGATCTCGTTCAATATTACCGTCGCACACACGGCCCCCGACAACTCTGTCGTCACGTTTCCGGGATCGTCATTGCGCGTCGCCACGTGGCCGAGCGACAAGCAGACGTATGCGATGTGGCTGCGCAGCTCGTCGGGCAATGCGCAGCCGCCCGTGTTTGCGACGGCTCATATCGGGTCACGTCCGATCAGCGTGCGTTATCTCGCCGGACTCGCCAAGCTCAACGCCGCTGCAGAATTCACGATTCGCAACAACAACGGCGCGACGATCGGCAACTTCGACGCGGGTGTCGCCATCACAGATGATGTGACACAGATCTCGGCAACCGGTCGCACGCTGCCAGCGATCATGATTGTGAACACCGGCACGAGCACGGCGCTTGCTACCGCAACGGTGCCGACACGCATCGCGAATCTGACCGATAGCTCGCAGACGATTCAATGCAGCGCGACACTCGCCGCAGACACGACCTGCAAGATTGCGCTCGTCGGCCAGAACTCGCTGCTCTCGACCGTGCGTAGTCATTGCAATTGGGTCGCGATGTGGCTCGGTGCGTCGGATGACATTCCGCCTGCGTGGGAAGGCTCGCGTGCCACGAAGATCTGGCGTCGCGGTCATCAGCGCTTACTGCTCTCGCTCACCGACACGCGCTACAAAGTCGAACTCGCCGACCTCTCCGCGCAAAGCATCGTGCTCGGTGGTCCGGCGATTGTGCACGATCAATTCCGGAACATCAAAGCCGAGGTGCGCATTCTCGGCGTCGTCTACACCGATGAAAAGATGGACGTCCCGCAATCGATCGAAATCGCCGGACGCGAACAGGATCTGGCCTCATTCTTGGCGGCGCAATGACTCTTATCTGGGTGCACGAACAGCCGTTTGATGATTGGGTGTACGCGATTGGCGCGGGGATTGAGAACTTCCGCGATCTGATCGGTCCGCAATCGTCGCTCGTGACGCTTCCGAACTACACAGGCGGGCGCATCTCGAAAGTGGCGAGCATGGGCGGTCGAAGCTTTCGCATCAAGACAGACTTTCGTCCGTCGAGTGTTGGCGCGCGCAGAACAGATCTCGATGCGATTGCGCACGGCTTGCAGGGCACGGTGCCAATTCGTTTCTCGGATGCGACCGATCGTGTCACGAATGCACGGCTGAAGAGTTGGTCATTCGTCAGTGACGCGGGCGCGGATCTGGGACGTGGTGACGGCACGCTCACTTTCGACTTCGAGTCCGAGTCTGGCGCCTACATCGCGCGCGAACCGCGCTTCGTCTGGTTGAGCAGCACACCCGTTGCCGTTCCCTTGGGCACCCTGCCCTCACCGTACATCCTGCGCGCGCAAGGCAGCGCAAGCACGCCAACCGTGACGTGGCGCTCTCCGCTCGGCGCCATCAAAGACACCATCACGTTCGCGTCGCTCGGCTCCAACGAACGCTACGAACTCGATTCGCGCACCGGCATTGTCACGTTCATCAGCACAAGCAACGTGCGGTTTAAAGACATGGCGGGATGGACGGCCGGACATCCGCCGATCTTGGACCCGCGTGACAGCATTCCGAAGGCGACGCAGCATGGCCTGATGTCCGTGTCGACCGGCACTGCGCTCCTCATCTACTGGCCGGTGTACGCGTCATGACCGCTCCCATGTTGGCGCCGATTGCGCGTGATCCGAATGGCGTCGTGATTCGGTCGTCGTTTCTGTTCGAAGCGCGCTGGGGCATTCTCGATGCACTGAGTGGCTACGTGCAGAATGTCGCGACGACGGATCTCGCGACGTTGACGCGCGCGAGTACCGCCACGTGCGTCGATGTGAATGGCACCTCCGGTACGTGCGTCAATTATCAGGAGCGATGGGAACAGCTCGACCTCGACGCCGACGGTGTGCGAGAGCGCGCGTCGCTACTGTTGTCGACGGATGATCTCGCCTGGGCGGCGAACATCGCGGCCGCAGCGCCGGCGGCGCAGACGTGGCGCATTCAGTTTGTCGAACGCGGCACCCGCACCACGGCGAATGCCGGGTTGTTCTATCTCGGCAAGGATGACACGAGCGGCGCGCGGTTGTGGGTGGCCGCGAACAGCGCCGGCACGAATTACCAACTGTTCCACAACAACGCCTTCGATGCGACGGTCAGCAGTGTGCTCGCGACGGCCACACCGGCCACCAATGCCGAGGCGTGGTTGATTGCGCAACTCTACGCCAATGGCTCCGTGCAGCTGCACTTGTCGCTCGACGGGTTGACCGTGGTGAGTAGCGCCAGTGTGTCCAGCACGCCCGCCGCAGGGCTCAATGCGCAGTGGGGCGGCGGCGCGGCCAAGGTGCGCGTCAATCGCGTGGGCTCGGCGGGCACGCAAGGCTCAACCGCGCTGCTCGTGTTGCAGGCGCTTCCCGGGGTGCAAACGCTCGCGACGATGGTCACGACGCGATAACCGCCCCGTTGCACGGTAGTGCGCGCGTGAGCCAATAGGCCCGCCCCTCTCGTCGGGACATCGTGCGGCATGTCATCGCTGATCCTGCCTGACGGACTGTCCGGTGAGCACGAATCGCCTCGACGGGGTGCGCGTGTGAAACAGGTTGTATTCAATTGGACCACTGTCTGCACATTGATTGGCGCGGCGGCCGGATACGGCGTGCTGCAGCAACGCACCGACGCGAACGCCGAAGAGATTCGACGATTGCGCACGCTCAACGAAGCGCGCGCTGAGTCTGATGTGCGCGTCGCGCGCGAAATGGTGACGAAGGATGATCTGAATCGCGTACGCGCCGAACTACTCGAAGCGATCCGGGCCCGGCGATGAACGGCCCGATTGCGTTTTTCGGCCTCGCTGACAGCGACGGCAATTTCTCGTTCAACAAACTCGTCACCGTGGCAATTGTCGCGTTGCTGTTTGTGATCGTGGAGACTGATTACGTCGTCACGGCATCGTTCGCCGCGTTCGGCAGTATCGCGTTGTGCGCAGGGTTCGGACTGAAAGGCGTCGCGCTGTGGTTGCGTGGCAAGTCGTCGAGCGGTGATGGCGCATGAACGCCAACTACAACGCGCTGAAAGAGCCGCGTATCGGCATCATGCTGCACTACGACGAGAGCACGTCGGATGCTGGATCTCTGCAATGGCTGCTCGACGATCCCACGTGCAAAGTCTCGTACACCTGGATTGCGATGCGTGATGGCGTGCTGCATCAGATTGCACCGCCAGACAAACGCGCCTGGCATGCCGGCGTCTGCGAGACGAGCAGTGTGTTGGTGCTACGCTACACCGATGCGAACTCTGCGTTCTACGGACTCGCGGTTGCAGCGAACCACACCGAGAAGGCAACGCCCGCGCAATTCAAAACCGTGACGAAGCAATGCGTCGACCTGTTTCGCGCGCACGGTTGGCGCGCAACGGAGGTCTGGCGCATCGTCGGCCATAACACCGAAGCCGCGCCACGCGGGCGCAAGATCGATCCCGACGGTGGTGGCTTTGTGGTGCTGAGCGTCGCGGAGGTTCGCGACGCAGTAGCGCGGGCGTTGCCATGAACTGGCTCTCGCTCCTCTCGCGCATTCCCGGCAAAGCCTACGCGGCCGTGGTGTTGGTTGCGCTCGCATCAACGGTCATCACCTGGCATGCGACCGGCGAGAAAGCGCAGCAACGGCGCGTGATTGCCGACACGGTTGCCAAGGTCGCGCAATTCACCCGCGATAGCATCAACAACGCGTCGCAGCAAATCATTGCCACGATCGCCCCAACGATTCCCGCACGGATTGCAACCGTTGCGCATGCACGCAAAGCGGTGGAGCAAAGTCAGGACGCGATGCGTGCCACCAGCGCCAAAGCCTCAGTCGCGATAGAGGGGCTCTCGGAGGTCGCCAAAACCGATTCGACGGTTGAGGCGCTGGTGCGCGTGACGCAACGCCTGCAAGCGGATTCCGCGCGGTTGTTCAATGACATTGCGACGTACGCGCGGTCGGTGGACTCGCTGAAGACTGATTTGCAAGCAGCGTTAGATGCCACCGGACTGCGCGTCGCGTTCGTCACCGATTCGATGCAGAAGGTGGTTGATCGCATCGCGCGTCAATACGCCCAACTCGAAACGCGTTCGCGCTGGCTGGAAATCGGCGGCACGGTCGTCGGTTTCGTATTCGGAATTTTTGTGCACTCCCAACTTTCACGAGACTGATATGGCTAGCACATGGAGCAACGCGGCACTCGCTGACATTCAGTCGGGCGCGCTTGATCTCGATACGGACACGCTCAACTTTCCAGCACAGTGGGATCCGAAGCTTGGAATTCACGTGACTTGAAGTCGCG
>JADMIO011331824.1_pt1 | contig 52046 bp, 36 predicted proteins | sample 8958161 | NCBI WGS metagenome assembly JADMIO01 (sample SAMN16585339, study PRJNA669376) | soil metagenome | isolation source: Crop rotation soil | place: USA: Cullars Rotation, Alabama | collected 2011
CGACAACTTGTCCACGTGGAATTCTAAGCTTAGGATCCCAATGTGCTGGAAAGTACTGGTCGGCGCTGCCGGCGGCGAGTCCTCGCGCCAGGACCTCGTTGTGGTAGACGGTGCGCCAGCCGCGCTGGTGCAGCCGGATCGTGGTGTGGATGTCCTCAGTAATCGTCTCCGTCGCGATGCCGCCCACGTCGCGCAGCGCCGCCACGCGCAGCACCGCGTTCGTGCCACACCAGAAGGCCCCGCCCCAACGATTCTTGCCCGGCTGGATGGCGCGGTAAAACAGCGCCTGCTCGTGGTAGCGGTCGGCGTCATCGACCGCGCCGCGGGTGAACCTGTGCGCACGCTCGTGCTCATGTTCGAACGAGTCCAGGTTGTAGAAATCCTGCGGCGTTTGCACCAGCGCTAGACGCGGGTCGGCGAAGTAGCCGAGCGTCTGTGTGAGCAGTCCCGGCAGGGCCACGTGGTCGGCGTCGAGGATGGCGACGTACTCAGCGTCAATGACGCCGAGGGCGTGGTTGAGATTGCCGGCCTTGGCATGCTGGTTATCAGGGCGCGTCAGATGCCGCGCGCCCAGATCGTGCGCCAACTCCGCAACCCACGCGCGGCGGCCATCGTCAAGCACCCACGTCTCGTGCGCCGGCTGCAGCGCCACGGCCGCGGCGATGGTGGGCAACAGTACTTCTTCGGCTTCGTCATAGGTCGGGATCAATACCGCGACCCGCCCCGGCGCCTCGTCCACCTCGGGCGCCGGCGCGAGAGCATCGACGTCCCACAACGAGAACGTGAACAACGCCAGCCCAAGGGCAGCGTGACATTCCATGAGGAACAACGGCAGCGCTAGCCACCAGGCGTCGAGATTGAGCGTATAGAGCGCCCGCCAGCTCAGGTATGCCAGCGTCAGGACGATCGCCGCCAGCGCTACCACGCGCGTGAACAGCAGGCCACGGCGCGCATCGGTGAGCCGCCGCGAACCGGACGCGTCCTGCGCGTGTGGCGGTGGCTGATGCGTCGTCACGTTGGCGCGCAGTCGTGTTGTGAGCATATCTCTCGTCCGCCTTGTGCACGGCAGTCAAAATCAACAGAATCCGCACGTCAGCGTAGATGTGCGGCAGCGGGAAAGCACCGAATACCAGTCACCTATCCCGATCCCTGAAAGTCCCGGTTGTGAAGCGAGGAAACCGGACGTACGGCGTGCGTCTCGAGCAGCCACGAGTAGTCGCAGGCCAACGCCAGCGCCAGCGCCGCGGCTTGTGCCGGCGTCAGGCCCGGCGACGCGTCACGTTCGGCGCGCTCAACGGCGCTGAGGCTGACTCCGGTGCGTCGCGCCAGTTCCGCTTGCGTCAGCCCACGTTCAGTCCGGGCCGCAGACAAGCGTTGCCCTGCGCTGGCCATGGCCTCCGGCCCCGGCGCGCCTGCCAGCCGATAGCGCAACTCCGTGTCGCCCAGCCGCAACTGGGCGCCGTCGTAGAGCGTGACGGCCCACTCCACACGGCGGCCATCCAGCACCGTCCCATTGGCGCTCTGCAGGTCGCGCAGCACATGGGCGCCGAGTGTTGGCTCCCACGTCAGCGATGCGTGCGCGCGCGAGACGCGCGCATCGGCGATGCGGACCCTGGCTGAGCGCCCCCGGCCCAGCACCACCGCGCCGATTTCGACGTCGCACGCCAGCGTGGCGATGGGTACCCCGCGTGCGTCGCGCAGTTCCGCGACCCGCGCCGTCGAGCGTGACGGCGCGAGGGGCGGCAGCGGCGGCGTCGGACGCGGCACGGCGCGCGTCAGGTGTGTCAGCCGTTGCGCAACGGCTTGATCGCGACTGGGGCGTCGTTCGGCGCTCATTCGACGAGCCACGCTTGCGGGATATCGGAGGTCACGTACTCGCGGTAGTTGATCTTGAAGTCGCTGGTGCCCTTGATCTGCAGGTCGCCCACGATGACCTGCAGGCCGTTGGAGTCCGGCGTGCCGTGCAGCTCGACATGCGAGCAGGGCGCATAGACGACGCCCTCGACCCTGAACGTGCCGTTGCCGGCGCTGATGAAGTCCGTGCAGTTGGCGATCCAGAAGAGCAGACCGGTCTTGCCGCCCGTATAGAGCGGAGTCGTCGTGTTGGTGGACAGGTCGATGTTGCCGTTACCGGGGATGAATTGGCTGGAGCCGGTAAAGTAGAGCAACACCCCGGAACCCTTGATCCACGAGTTGGTGTCCGACATGGTCAGCGTCGTATTGCCATCGAAATAGTAGACGCCCGGCGAGAATGTGGCCGTATTCTTGACTTTGATCTGCCCCAGGTTGTTGTAGTACCCGGGCGAGAGCGTGCAGTTGCCACTGCCGCCGCAATTGGGCAGCATGTTTGCGGTAATCGGCGTGCCGGCGGGAATGATGGTCGTGCCTTTGGGCGGCACGGGCGTGCCGAGCAGCGGATCGGCGGCCACGGGCTGACCAGGGCGGATGCCGCCCGGCGCCGACCAGTTGGAATTGCTCTGGATCGTGCCGTTGGCGTCGATCACGCCGCCGGCAGTGAAAATGTTGGAGTTGCCGCTGCTGGAGATGTTGCCGTTGCTCATGGCGCTGCCCTGGCCTGAGATGTAGAGGTTGGTCGTGCCGTTGAGGTAGATGCCCGGCGCCTTGAGGGCCAGCAGCGCATACGGCCGCTTGATCGGCTCGATGCCGGCCACCGCGCGCGCCGTGACCTGCCAGGTCCCGCTGTAGACGGCGCCGACGAAAAAGCGCGACACCTGCTTGGTGATCACGGCCTCGACATACTTGTTGTCACCGGCGTGTTGCCCGGACTGCGGCGGCCGGTTCAGCGTCACCACGCTGCCTGAGCCGGAGTTCGTGGCCGCGTACGATTCACCAGCTGCCTTGGCTTCGGACCAGGGTTTGTTGCCGACCAGTGCGATCGCGGCCGCCATGGCGCCGCTGTCGGCCGCGCTCTGCGACTGCCGGCGCTCGGACATCAGATAGCCGGCGTCAATGGAGAGCGCCAGGGCGCCGATCAGCACCACGGAGAACAGCGCGAAGATGACGAGCACCTGACCGCTGGCGTACTGACGGCGCAGGATGCCCGTTGATGGTGGCGCGGGGGGACGCAGCGGAAGGAATGCGCGCATGGCTCGCCTCATCTTCAGAACACGGCGCGCAGACGGTCGGCGCGCGACGACACGCCTAGCATGAGCGCCGAGTGTGTCGCGCGCATCCGCGAAATACGGGGACGCAACGACCGCACTTTTGCCTAGCCCAAACGTCCCGGCGCCAGCTTGCGAGGGCAAATGCGGACGCGCCCACGGCCCAAATCTGGCGCCAATCGGCTATGTGGCACTGACGCCCAGTCACGTATCGTCATCGCGGGCGCCGCCAGCATTGGCGGCCGACGACCGGGGATGTCGGACGACCATGGCACACACAGTGGCGCAACCCTCTCGCAGCACGCGCGGTCGTCGGCGTGTCAACCAGCGTCTGCTGCGCAACGTCGTGTCCGTCCAGCCGCGGCTCATGCTCTTCAGCATCGTGCTGTGCGTGCTGATTGGGACATGGCTCGATATCATCCTCTCGACCGAGCGCGCGCGCTTCGTGGTCCTCGCGCCCACCGCCAAGCTCGGGATCGAGTTGCTCCTGGCCTTGACCAGTCTCGCTGGGGCTCTCGTGCTGTTGTTGTTCCCCGCCGGCGCGGACCGGGAGCGGCTGCGCTGGGTCGCGGCCGGCTTTCTGGTGCTCGGCGGCGGAGGGCTGGCCTTCGGCTACCTCGCGCCGTTGCGGGACCCGACGCCGGATTTGCAGCCATACATGTACGCGTCGCTGCTGATTCAGTCGGTCGCGGCGACCTGCTGGTGCGTGGGATTCTGGCCCAGCATCGCGCCGGGCCTGCGCCGCACACGCTGGTTGGCGGTGGCGGCAGCGCCGGCGGTGGGCGTGGCGTTCATCTACGTGGCTGGTGGACGGCTGCCCGATCTCGTGCGCGCCCAGCATCTTGAGGACATCGCGCTGCGCGACCGCGCCACACTGGGTGGGCTCACAGGTTGGTATTGGCTGCTCGCGCTCGTGCCACTGACGCTGATGTGGTCTGCGGCCGTCGGCGCCATGTATCGTCGCGCGGAACCTGGGATGCACGGCTGGCTCGTCGTGGCGATGACGCTTGCCGCGGGGGCGCAGCTGCACACACTCTTCTGGCCGACCGCCTTCAGTCCGGTGCTCACCACATCCAGCCTGCTGCGCTTGACGTTCACGTTGGTGGTCGCCATCGGCAGCATCGTGTCATTGCGAAACTTCGCTGTCGAGCGGGCGCGGCTACTCAGCGCGGCGGAGTCGGTCGCGGGGCAGGCGAGCGCCGCCGCGCGCGCCAAGGCCGATTTCACGGCCATGCTCGCCCACGAACTGAGTTCACCGTTGGCGGCAATCCGGCGCCAGATGGACGTGCTTGCCGACACTCATAACGAGCCCGCGAACCGCGCGGCGCTGGCCGCAGTGCACGCGCAACTCGACGGGCTGCAGCGGCTCGTCGGTGACGCGCAGACGGTGGCCACGATTGAACGCGACGAGTTCGCGATCTTCCCGCGGCCAGTCCGTTTGCGAGCGCTGCTGGAACGCGCGGCGGCCAGCGCGGCGGGGTCGCTTGGCGAGCATGCATTGCAACTCGATGTGGCTGGCCCTGAGCGAGTGCTGGCCGACGCGCAGCGCATCGAACAGGTGCTGCACAATCTGTTGGGCAACGCGGCGAAGTACGCTCCTGCCGGCACGCCGATCGAGTTGGCAGCGCGCTTGCTGGACGGTCGCGCGCGCATCTCGGTCATCGACCACGGCCACGGGGTCCATCCCGACGACCTCGCGCGTGTGTTCGACAAGTTCGAACGCGGACGCGATCACCGGGAGGCGCAGCTGCCCGGCGCGGGCCTGGGGTTGTACCTCTCGCGCCAGATCGTGCGCGCACACGGAGCAGAACTGGAGTTGAGCGCGACACCCGGTGGCGGCGCGACGTTCGCGTTCTGGCTTGACGCAGCATGAGCACGCGCATTCTGGTGGTCGACGACCACGCGTCGACGCGGGAACCGTTGGCGCTGCGCCTGGGCCGCGAACCCGATTTCATCATCAGTGCTGAGGCCGCGTCGTGCGCCGAAGCGCACGCCCGCGGCACTGACGCCGACGTCGCGCTCGTTGACCTCGGCTTGCCGGATGGCGACGGCGTGACACTCATTCGCGAGTTGCGCGCCGCGCGGCCGAATCTCGCCGTGCTCGTCCTGACAGCGAGCAGCGACGAGCATGAATACGCGCGCGCCGTGGACGCGGGCGCGGCGGGCGTGCTGCACAAGACGGTCCGCATTGCGGAGATCATCGACGCCATCCGCCGCCTCGCGGCTGGCGAAGCGCTATTACGTCCGGATGAGGTGGTGGCGCTCTATCGACTAGCCAGCCGGCAGCGCATCGAGCGCGAGTTGATGGGCCGCGTCAGCGAGGACCTCACGCCGCGCGAGCGAGACGTCTTGCAAGCGATTGCTGACGGGCTCAACGACAAAGACATCGCGGCGCGCCTCGGCATTGGCCAGGCCACCGTGCGAAGCCACGTTGAGCGCCTGTTAGCCAAGCTGGGGGCAGAATCGCGCCTGCAAGCGCTGGTCATGGCGTTGCGGCACGGTCTGGTCACCATCGACTAGACGGGGAGCCATGCATGCGATGCACGACGCGGCTCAGGCGCCGACATTGGCGCGCCGGATCACCAACGGCAACGTCAGCGTCTGGACCAGCAAGGTGAAGAGCACGACCCCGTAGGCCATGGCCAGCAGTGTTGCGCGCGCGGGGACGTCGAGCGGCATGGCCAGCGCCAGCGCGATGGTCAGCGCGCCGCGTAGCCCGCCCCAGGCGAGCACCCGCCGTTCGCCAGCGCCGACGAGTTGCTGGCGGCGCGGGACGACCCAGTGACTGCCTTCGATGACCGCAAAACGGCTGAGCACGACCGCAACGATGGCGATTGCGATCGGCCCGGCATGCTGGCGCAGGCTGTCCAGCTCGACGCTGACACCGACCAGCAGAAAGACAAAGCCGTTGGCGGCAAAACCGAGATACTCCCAGAGGTCGTCGAGCAGACGGCGCGCGGCGGTCGACATGCCGATCGTGCGGCCGTAGCTGCCGTGCAACAGCCCGGCCGCGACGCACGCCAGCGGTCCGCTGGCGTCCAGGCTGTGCGCCACCAGGTAACTGCCGTAGGCCAGCGCGGCGGACAACGCCATCTCGACCAGATGATCCTCGACCGGCCGCCCCAGCCAGGCCACGACGAAGCCGCACGCCAGCCCAACCAGCAGTCCGAGGCCCACCTGGCGCGTAAAGATCTGGAACGTGTCCTGCACATCGAAGACGCCGCTGACGGCATAGGCGCTGAGCGCGGTGAAGAGCGTGATGGCCATGCCGTCGTTGATCAGGCTCTCAGCCTCGGCGATCGTCGCCAAGCGGTGCGAGACGCGCAGCCGGCTGAAGACGCTGATGACCGCCACCGGGTCGGTCGCCGCGACGATGGCGCCGAACAGCAGCGCCGCGCCCAACCCGACCGTGCCGGCCAGCGCCAACGCCCCGCCGACGATGCCGGCCGTGGCCAGCACGCCCGGCACGGCCAGCAGCAGGATGGGACGCCACGCGACGCGCATGACGCTCACGTCGAGCCGGAAGGCGGCGTCGAAGAGCAGCGGCGGCAGGAAGACAAACAGCACCACGTTGGGCGTCAGCGCCGGCAGGCTGATCCAGCCTGAGGCGGAGAGCAGGATGCCGCCGACCACTAGCACGACCGCGTACGGCACGTTCAGCCGCCACGAGAGCACGCCCAGCAACGCCGCAGCCAGCAACAGCCAGGCGAACTGATAGACCACATGCTCGATGTGCTGGTCGGCCGCCGACGCGCCAACGGCTGCGAGCGGCCAGAGGTGCTGCACTCGCCGTCCAAGCCGCTTGACAGCCAGCGCCCGCGGCAGGTTCCGCGGGCTAGCGCAGTGTAGCGCAGACGGAATGCCGCGTCCGTGGTCGCCCGGAGTTAGCCCAATTGGCCGGCGTCGACCTCCGGACGCACCTCGCGGGCGCGCTGGCGTTGCAGTTCGCGCAGGCGGCGGCGATCGCTCTTGACGGCGTACATTTCGTTGTCGGCGACGGTGATCAGGTCCTGACGCGTCTCGCCATCGACGGGATAGACAGCCATGCCCACCGAGAGCAGCAGCGGCAGCTGCACGCCGTCGAACTCGACGCGCGCCGCGCTGGCCTCGTAGAGCACGCGCCCCGCGATGTCGCGGGCGGTGGCCGTGTCGACGCCCGGCAGCACGACCAGAAACTCGTCGCCACCATAGCGCCCGACTTCGTCGCCATCGCGCACCGAGCGTCGCAGCAGGTTGGCCGTCTCAACCAGGACGCGGTCGCCGGCCAGATGGCCATGGCTGTCGTTGGCCAGCTTGAAGTCATCCAGGTCGACCATCAGCACCGCGACCGGTCGGCCGTCGACACGCGCCTGCGCCAACGCAGCGTCGAGTGTCTCCAGCACGGCGCGATGATTGAGCAGACCGGTCAAGCCGTCCGTTTCCGCGCGCGATTGCAGTGCGTCGTAGAGTTGCGCGCGCTCAATGGCCAGCGCCGCCTGCGCGGCCAATTCCTGGATCAGCGTCAGGTCAGCGGGCTGAAACACGTTGGGTTGCCGCGAATAAAGGCACATGACGCCAAAGCACTCATCGCGCAGCACCAGCGGCGCGACGATCACGCTGCGTGTGCCGGTGGCCGCGAAGCTGTCGCGCTCAGTCTGCGTCAGCGCCGGATCGTCCGCGGCGAACGACATCGCGCGCCGCTCGGTCATGACGCGCCAGGTGGAGGGCCAGTCGGCCAACGGGAAACGCTGGCCAACCTCTGAGGAGCCGGGCCAGGTCGGCAGCGTCTCGTCCGCCACCATCTCCGTGTCCTGCGTCTCCGGATGCCAGAACTCGATGCCGCACGCCTCAGCCTGCGCGGCGCCGAGACTGGCGCGCGCGATCTCCACAATCATCTCGTGCGGATTGCGGTTCGAGGCCGCCGCCTGCGTCACGCGCAGCAGCGCCGTCTGTTCGCTGGCATGCCGACGCGCCTCGCGCAGCAAACGCACGTTGTGGATCGCCACACCCGCCTGCTGGCCAATGGCGGTCAGCGCCACCACATCTTCATCGTCAAAGGGGTGCGCTTCATTCGGAGTCCAGGTGTCGAAGATGCCGATGACCTCGCCGTGCGCCAGGAGCGGCGTCACCAGCGTCTGGCGCTTGCCGATCGCGTGAAACGGCGCCGCCAACGCGGGATCGATCTCTTCCGCACTCAGGTGATCGATGGCCGGCTGGCCAGTCGCAATCACGATCCGCTCAGCGGCGAACGCGCCGACTGGCACGTCAGGAATCCCCGCGACGATGGCGCGTTCCGCCTCCGAAAGGCCGTAGTAGGCGACCGACTCGATCGATGTCCGGTCTTCATTAAACACATACACTTCGGCCCGCGCGCGGCCCACAGCTTCGGCCGCGGCCTGCGCCAGCTGCTTCAGCAACTCGTCGAGTTCAAGCGTGGCGGCGATCGCGGACGAACTGGCGACGACGGCCGACATGCGGTCGCGCTCCCGCGTGCGGTGGTCGAGCCGTTCGGACTGCATTGCCGCGTAGCCGACGCGCGCCGCCAGCAACGCGCCGACCAGCACCCTTACCACCGCCACGCGCGCGTCACCGTCCGATTGGAACAGCGTGTACGACGAAAACCCGACCACCGTGGTCACGCTCAGCATCAAAATGAGGATACGCGGCTCAAAGAGCACCGCGCGCTGACTCGTGGCGGTCCTGACGCGCATGCGCGCGGCGCGGCGTGGGCGCATGACGAGCAACGCGCCCACGCCCAGCAGGAGGAAACCTTCGACCCACGCCAGGTCCAGTGGGTGGCCGACGTGATAGTCGCCACGCAGCGCCGCGCGACCATAGATGGCATTGCCGATCGCAAACGCAATCAGCCCGCCCAGCAGGGCCGCCAACGGCCCGCGACTACGCAGGTCCCCGCGCCAGACGATGGCAATCGCCGTCAGCGCCAACATCACGAACGTGCCGAGTTGCCAGATGGAACTGGTCGCCGTTGCCAGCGCGCCAGTGGATGGCTGGTCGAGCAACGGCGCCAGCAGCAGCTTGTATAGCGTCACGCCAATTACCGAGATGACGATGACGCAATCGAAGATAACCGCACGGTCTGGCCGCTCACTCGTGACCAGGCGAATGAGCAGCAGCAGTCCCACGACGCAGAGCGGGCACATCAGCAGATAGCCAGCATCGGCCAGTGATGGATACGGGGGTGTTTGCCGCCGGATGAGTTCGTACCAACACCAGACCAGTTGCCCAGCTGCCCAGGCCAGGCAGCCCAGGCCGAAGAAGTGCCACGGGCGGCGGTCGGCGGCGCGCGAACGGCCGGCGCGCAAACACAGCGCGGCGCTGAGCAGCGGCGCCGCCAACAGCAGCAGGTCTCCCACCACCGTGCGCGCGAAGCCCGTCGGAAACGCAAACACGTACCAGAGCGCGAGCAGGACGCCGCCCACGACCAGCCCGATCGTCGCGCGCGTGGCACGCGATAGCGCCTCCACGCGCGTGACGCGCTTCCGGCTCGTGCCTGGCTGAGTTGAAGGACTGTCCGCGTCCATCCGCATCCTCGGATAGTCGAAATATACGCCGCAGCCTACGGTTCTACGCCAACCGCAGCCATGAGACGTTGCTCCCAATTCGGCATAGCAATCGGTCGGGGAGTCCTGAGTTGCGCGCTGGGCCACCACGCGCCAGTCAGCGCCGGCGGTCCAGCAAGGACGTGATCAGGTAGATGATGATGGCAAAGCCGACCCAGGTGAACGCCTCGTCCCAGGTGAAGCCACTGGCGTGCAGGATGGGCACCAGATCCACCACCGTGCGTTACTCCAACCGCTCGTCGTTCCGGCTCAGGGCGTCACGCCCACCGGATGGCGCAGGCTACGCACGTAGTTGACGACATCCCACATCTGCCGCACGCTGAGCGTGTCCTTAAAGCTCGGCATCTCCGATCCGAGGCCGTTCTCAATCCAGTACTGCAAATCGGTGTCGGTGTGCGTGTCGACATGCGGGCTGGTCAGGTCGGCCGGCGGCGTCTTGAGGTTGGGCGCATTGGGGCCATCGCCCTTGCCATCTACACCGTGACAACCGACGCAATTGACCTGGAAGAGCGGTTGCCCGGCCGCCACCGACGCGGCCGTCAGCGGAACCGGGTTCTGCGCCAACCCGCCGGCCTGCGCGCCGGTGGCGTGCGCGCTGAGCAGGATGACGACAGCTGTCAGCGCCAGCGCCCCGCCAATGCCCGCAAAGTGCCGGCGTTCGTGGCGGCTGACGCCGTGCCGGGCAGCGACGATCACGGTCACCAGCGCGATGCCCGCGAACAGCACGGCCAGCATGGCGCTGCCGCCCGCAAAGCGCGGCGGCGGGCTGGGCACGTTGGCGGACGGCGGCGTCTGCGCGATCTTGAGTGTCTGCGTGACGCGCCAGTCTTCAGTGTTGGGCCGCCGCACGATCAGTTCCATCTGCCAGTCGCCGACGACGCTCAGCTCGCTGCCACTGGCCTCGTAGCGCACGCCGCCCGTCGGTTGCAGCGCCACCTCGCGCGTGCCCTCAATGTTGCCGCTGCTGGTAAAGCGCAACAGGATCTGACTATCCGCGGGCAAGCCGCTGGTGTCGGTCGCGGCATCGACCGTGTAGGTGTTCGGACCGGTCGCGCCCGGCGCGATGTAGAGTGCCACGTGCAGGCCACCCTGCGCCCAGTGGTAGTCGGTCTGGCCGGCGTTGGCCGTCAGCGCCTCGCGCGCGGTCGGCAGCGTGGTCAGAATGCCGACCGCGAACAGGATGCCGACGCCCAGCATCGCCTCGGCCGCGATCGTGCGCCCGAACTCGACGCCCGCCCGCGCCGCCGTGCGCATGCGTGGCCCGACGACGCGCAGGTTCAGCGCGCCCAGCGCAAGCATCGGCAGCATCAACCCCAGCTTGATCAGCAACGTGTGGCCGTAGTCGCTGTCGCGCAGGGCGCTCAGGTTGCCAACTTCCAACCAGGCGCTGTAGAAGCCGGTCAACGTCAACAGCAGGACGCTGACGATGGCCAGCGTCGAAAAGCGTGGTATCGCCACTGCGTAGACGGCGCGGCGCCCTGCGCCACCGGCGCCCTTCAAGCCATAGACCAGCCCGCCGAGCAGGGCCAGCAACCCGCCGATCCAGGCCGCGGCCCCCACCAGGTGCAACCAGTCAGCCGCCACGGCCGCCTGCTCGCCGACTGGCTGCGCGGCCGCATGGCTGACGAGCGCGAACGGGACAAGACATGCGCCGGCCACACCGAGCGCGGCCAGCGCCACCGGCCAGGGCGGCGGGTCGTCCCAGATCGTCGGAGAGTTATAGGCCGTCGCCAGCGCCAGCAGCAGCACGATGCGCAGCATCCAGTAGTAGCCAAAGCGCGTGCTGGTGGCGACATCGAACAGGTGTCCCAGCGTGAGCGCGCTGCCCGTGTTCTGCGTCTGCGTGATCAGCGCCAGCACACTGCCAACCAGCGCGACGCCGATCAACGCCAGTCCCAGCCGGTAGATGCGGCTCTGCACGCGCAGATAGCGCGCATCGTTGCCATCCTCGTCGAGCGCGGGGTCGTCGCCGCGCAGGGCGGGCTGGATGACCCACAGCCAGCACAGCAGCACGCCGGCCGCGCCAGCCGCGCCAACCAGACTCAACCAGCGGCCGGTGGCGCTCAGCCAGGTCGGCGGCGCGTTGAACTGCGTGAGCTTGGGCGTCGTCGGCGCGACAACATCGGCCTGGCTGCCGATGGTGAAGGGCAGATAGCCGCTCTGCGGATGGCCGTCGGCCGCCGAGATGTTGCGCCAAACGACGGTGTAGGTGCCATGTGGCAGGTTAGCCGGCAGCTGCAACGTGAGTTGGTTGGCCTCCGGCCCGATGCGGCTGGCGGGCGTGTCGACCTTGTTTCCGGCGGAATCGTAGAGTTCGGCTTTGGAGTAGTCCTTCTCAATTGGTTCAGTAAAGAAGAGTTGCACGAGCCCCGGCGGTTCGGGCAGCACTGCGTTGGCCTCCGGCGTGGTCTGCGACAGAAAGGCGTGCGCCGACGCCCCGCCGGGCCAGAGCGCCAAGAGCAGCACGAAGGCAAATACGTAGGGGAGGGGCTGGCCCCTCCCGCCTCGGGGGCGTGCGGCGCTGGCGGATCCCGCCGTGCCGAGTCCACGATCGCGTCGTTCATCCCCGCGGCGGGAGGGGCTGCCCCCTCCCCGACACGGGCGCTTGATGCCGTTCATCCGCGCCTGGTTTCTAGTTCCCGCGCTTGCCGCGCCCCAGTGCCGTCACGCCGCCAGCGGCGACGAGGCCCAGCGCCCCCAGCGCGATGCCAACGATGGCCAGCGTCTTGGCCGAACTGGCGTCGTCCTTGGCCTGTTTCACCGCCGCGCTGTCGGAGCCGCTGGCGGTGTCGGGCGGGAAGTTCATCGTCGAGCGCGCGGCTACCTCATCGAACGTGTCCGGTCCGCTGGTGAACGTCTCGTCCACGTTCGCGCCTTCGATTGTGCCGAAGATGTGGAACGAATACGCGCCCTCGGCGGTCGGGATGAAATGCGCCTCGTAGGCGCCCGGTTGCCCAAACGACGGCTCCAGCGTCAGCTGCTGCGTCTGGCTGCCGAACTTCACTTCGGCCTGCAGCGTGTTGGCGAGCCCCTCGACGGGGTCGCCGGTAAGGGCGTCATCGTCGTCGCCCGCCGCCGGGCTGGCGGATGGCGTGGCGGCGTCTGCCGCGGCCTTGGTCTCCACGCGCAGGCTCAGGCCGTTTGGTTCGTTGGCGATGGCGGGTTCATTCAGAAAGCCAACCACCAGGGTGTAGTTCCCCACGTCGCGGTGCTCGTGCGCGCTGGCCAACCCGGCGCAAGCCAGCAGCGCGCCAGCCGCCAGCACGGCAGCCAGCGCCGGCAGCCGCCATGCGAGTCGATTACTCATGCGTCTTATGTCCCCTGTCTAGGATGCGAATACCGCTCAACCGTGCCACGCCTTGCTGCGCGGCGGCGGGGCTGGCGGGGCGCCGCGCCAGAGGTCAGCGCGCCGCGTGCTCGTGAGTGAAAACGCCAAACTCGGCGCCTGCAGCGTCGCTACGACAGGCGCCGGCAACAGCGCGTGCGACTCGCCTGAAGCATTCGTGGTCGGCGCCTCAAGCGCGACGCCATGCTGGTGGGCAATGAACACGGGAGTGCCCGGCAACTCCTCGTCGGCGCCATGCTGCGCCTCAGCGTGCGTGTGCGCGTGTTCGGTGTGCGCGTCATGCGCGTCGTGATCGCTGTCGTGATGATGGTCTGCCAACATGAAGAGCGCGTGGTCGTGTGGCAGCGGCTCGCCGCAGGAGCAGACGGTCGGGAAGGTCAGCAAACCAGCTGTCAGGCCAAGCGGCACGAGCAGCGTGAGCAGTAGACGGCGCCCTGGTTGCGATCCCGCGCGTGCGTGCGTCAGCGTCATCCCAACGTCCCAGTCGCGCGAGACGCGCGCGACAGTGTCGCGTTGATTCTACGCTTTCAGACAGCGGTGGGCTGCGGTCTATCGCCCGCCTCACATGCGCTCGAAGCGATGCCGCGTCTGACTGAACGTGCCCTTGGCGAAGGCCAGCACCGTCACGGGTGTCACCGCAAAGACCAGGACCAGCGCGTCGCTCCCCTGATGCGCAAAGCCGCCGTCACGCACCGCGTAGCGCCAGCGGCCATCCCACGTCCGGGTCCACGCCGCGGCGAGCCGACGCAGCACGTCATCGTCGGTGACACGCACGGCCTCGCCCTCAACCACCACGTCCAGCCCATGCTCCCAGGCATTGCAGCCGGTCGTCAGAATCACGTGCGGGTTGTGCCGGAGATTCACGGCCTTCTGCTCATCAACACCAGTGCAGAAGTGCAGCGCGTCATCAACCCACACCGCCGGCAAGGGCGTCACGTGGGGTCGGCCGTCGGCCCGCACCGTCGAGATCCAGAACAGCTCGGCCGTCTCGAGCACCCGGCGGGTCTCCGCCCAGCCGGTCGCAACTGCGTCCGGTTCGCTGAAGCGCGCGTCGAGCGTCGTGGCAGGTTTCATCATCACATGGCTCCACGTCTGCTCTCTCAGCCGCTGTCGCGCCCTCGGCCCGCTGACACGCGTCATCAAGACGGGCGCCATCGGTCGGCGCGCTCGACAGCGGGCGTCTGAGGCGAACCGCATGACAGCCATCGGTCGTGAGTTTGCCAAGCGCATTCGCTCGGGTGCGCGAGTCCAGGTGGACATCCTTGCACGCGTCACCGAATCCTGCTGGTGGAGCGTGAGCGACTGCGCCGCGCTGCCTGGTGATCGGGAGTGCATAACTGTCAGTGCCCCTCAGAGACGGCTTTGACGCCGCCGAGGGGACAGGGAACACTGTTTCCTGTCCCCTCCGCCGTCACTCCCACTCGATCGTGCCGGGCGGCTTGCTGGTGATGTCGTAGACGACGCGGTTGACGCCACGCACCTCATTGGTGATGCGGCTGGATATGCGCGCCAGCAACTCGAACGGCAGCCGCGCCCAGTCGGCCGTCATGGCGTCTTCGCTGGTGATGGCGCGCAACGCAATCGTCTTGGCGTAGGTACGGTAGTCGCCCATCACGCCGGTCGAGCGCACCGGCAGCAGCACGGCGAAGTATTGCCAGATGTCACGCGCCAGCCCGGCGGCTTCGATCTCCTGCCGCACGATGGCGTCGGCGCGGCGCAGCGTCTCCAGGTCGTCGGCCGTAATCTCGCCCAGCAGCCGCACCGCCAGGCCGGGGCCAGGGAACGGCTGGCGGTCCACGATCTCCGCCGGCAGGCCGAGCAGCCGCCCGACCTCCCGCACCTCATCCTTAAAGAGGAAGCGCAGCGGTTCCAGCAGTTCAAAGGCCAGGTCAGCCGGCAGCCCGCCCACGTTGTGATGCGTCTTGATCTTGTCGGCGGCCTTGTTGTCAGAAGTGGCCGACTCGATCACGTCAGGGTAGAGCGTGCCCTGCGCCAGGAAGCCGTAGGGACGGCCCGCCGCCTGCTCGGTCGCCGCGCGCTCGAAAACACGCACGAACTCGTCGCCGATGATCTTGCGCTTCTGCTCTGGATCAGTCACGCCGGCCAGCCGCGTCAGGAAGCGCTCGGTCGCGTCCACGTAGACGAGTTGCATGCCGAAGTGCCGCCCGAAGACCTCGCGCACCGTCTCGGCTTCGCCCTCGCGCAGCAGTCCGTTGTTGACGAAGACCGGCGTCAGTTGGTCGCCAATGGCGCGGTGGATCAGCGCCGCCGCCACCGACGAGTCGACCCCGCCAGACAGCGCCAGCAGCACACGCTCGTCCCCGACGCGCGCGCGGATGCCCTCCACCGTCGTCTCGATGAACGATTCGGGACTCCAGTTGCCTTCGCAACCGCAGATGTCGTACAAGAAGTTGCGGATCATATTGCGGCCCAGCGGCGTGTGCACCACCTCGGGATGGAACTGGATGCCGACGCGCGTGGCGGTGCCCATGGCGGCGTGCGGCGAGTTGTCAGAGATGGCCAGCGTCTCCCAGCCATCCGGCAGCCGCTCGATGCGGTCGCCGTGGCTCATCCAGACATCCATATCGGCCGGCAGGTCGCGGAAGAGCGGGTGATCCCCGTTGCGGTAGATGCGCGCCGGCCCGAACTCACGCTCGTTGGAGGCCGCCACCGTCCCGCCCAGCGAATGCGCCAGCGCCTGCATGCCGTAGCAGATGCCCAGCACCGGCAAGCCGCTCTCCAGCACCCAGCCGGGCAGCTGCGGCGCGCCGGGAGCGTAGACGCTGGCCGGCCCGCCGGAGAGGATGACGCCCTTGGGGCGCAGGCGCTCCAGCACGCTGGCGTCGGCGTCGTGCGGCAGCAGTTCGCAGTAGACATGCGCCTCGCGCACACGCCGCACGATGAGCTGCGCCGTCTGGCCGCCGAAGTCAATGACCACCGCGCTGTCGACTTCGACGTCGACGTCGTCCGCCGGCGGGGTCGCGATTGCGGCTGAACCCGCTGCTGGCGCTGTCTGGTCCACGCTGCCTCCTGCCTGCCATAGACGGCCGATCGTCGCTGTGATTGTACCCGACCGGACTGTACGTACATGGGCCGCCGCGCGTCCACACGTCGTCGGGCACGGGTCCTGCGCGCCGTGGCCGATCGGTCCTGGCGACACAACCGCGCGGCGCGCACTCTACGCGGCCACCAGCGGGTCCTAGCTGGCTAGCCCAACGGGCATGCTCCGTACCCTCACATTCGGTACCAATGACTCTCGTACTTGTCAGCGGTACGCAAGTACGCTCTCCACAGATTCGGCCACTGGCTTGCGTTGTTGGACGCCCCCGCTGTGGGCAAGAGGGACACGTCAATGGACGCCGTAGTGTCAGCATCGCCACCAACCCCGCGCCGCCGGTTGGCCTGGAGCAGCCAGCGCGCCGACGGTCAGGTGCTCATCATCTTTGCGCTCTTCTCGGTGGTGCTCATCGGCGCGCTGGCCTTGTCCATCGACGCCGGCTACCTCATGTCCGAACGACGCCAGGCGCAGAGCGCCGCCGACGCCGGCGCGCTGGCGGCCGCCAAGGCGGCTTTTGACAGCAAAGCGGCCTCGGAAATCACGGCCACCGGCCAGGGGTATGCGACCTACAGCGCCGGCGCCGGTTCAATCGTCACCGTCAGCCAACCGCCCACAAGCGGCGCGTACGCCGGCAACAACAAGTACATTCAGGTGACCGTCTCGAAGAACGTCAGTCGCTTTTTCATTGGCGCGGTCTACAGCGGCTCGTGGAGTGTCTCCGCGACCGCGATTGCCGGCATCGAAACCAACCCTGGCGACTATGCGCTGATGGCGCTGAACAAGAAGGATTCGCCCGGCATCTACATGAACGGCAATACCTCAATTATTTTGACGGGCAACAACGCCAGCGCAATCTCAAACACGGACATCTCGGCCAACGGTGGCCCTGCCTTCAAGGTGGCCGGCACCATCGACGCCCACGGGTCGATCGACCAGAAGTCGTCGTGGTCCGCCCCCGCGGGCATCCACCCGAACTTTCCGCAGGTTGACGATCCGCTGGAGGGCATGGCGGCGCCGACCAAGCCGAGCGCGTCCAGCACCGCAGCGACATTCTCCTCAATCTGCACTAGCGGTGGCACGCTCAAGCCTGGGCTGTATAAGAATCTGAGTTGCACGATCAAAGACATCGTGAAGCTGGATCCGGGCTTCTACTACTTCGAGAACACCTCGATCGATTACAACAACACCAAATCACGGCTGCAGGGCACAGGCGTGTCGCTGTATTTCGACAAGGACAGCAGCTTCGATCCCAAGAACGGCGAGACATCGCTGACTGCGCCCGCGGTTTCGCCGTATGGCGGGCAAGATGGTCTCGTGTTCTGGTACGTGCCAAGCACCGCCATTGATTTCCAGGGCAACGGTGAACTGTACTTCCAGGGCGTCTTCTACGCGCCGAAATCCGATGTCACGATGCACGGCAATCCGAGCGCCGACACGATCGACGGCCAGGTGTTCGTCGGCACATTCACCAACAAGGGCACGAGCGACCTGAAGATCAAATACACTAAGAAGGTTGCGACAGTACGTCCGGCGGTGTTCCTGGTCCAGTAAGGCATCCACACAACAGTCAACGACGAATGGGCGAGGCATTGCTGCCTCGCCCATTCGTCGTTCCCAACATCACACGTCCGCGCTACACTGCCCAAAATCCATCGTCATTGACGCGGAAGGACGGGCGAGTGGCCGACCAGACGACAGAACCAGCGCCAGAACAACCCCAACCCGATGAGGCGACCCAACGCATGGCCGAAGCGTGGCTCACGCTGACGCGCGGCGCGCTGAGCTACGAACTGGACGACGCGGGCGTGGCCGCCGTGCGGGCCGGCGCGGCACGGCTGCTGGGCGGGGCCGCCAAGCTGCGCGCCTACCCGCTCGTCAACGCCGATGAGCCGCAGTTCATCTTCCGGCCCTACCGGGCGGAGGGCTGAGACATGACTGACATCAACCCCTTCGCGACGATCCGCGAACTCGGCGCCGCTCTGCGTTCCGGCGCGACGACGCCGACGGAACTCGCCAAGCTGTATCTGGCGCGGCTGGACGGCGTCGGGCGCACGTTGAACGCCGTCGTGACGCTGACCGAAGAACGCGCGTTGCGCGAAGCACAACAGGCGGAGGCCGAGCTGGCCGCCGGTTACGACCGTGGCCCGCTGCACGGCATCCCCTGGGGCGCCAAAGACCTGCTGGCCGCGCGTGGCTACCCCACCAGCTGGGGCGCGGCGCCGTTCAAGGAGCAGACCTTCGCCGACGACGCGCACGTCGTGGCGCGGCTGCGCGAGGCCGGCGCGGTGCTGGTCGCCAAGCTGGGCATGGTCGAACTGGCCGGCGGGATGGGCTACGAGCAGCCCAACGCCGCGCTGAGCGGCCCGGGCAAGTCGCCCTGGAACCCGGAAGCCTGGTCGGGCGGCTCATCGAGCGGCTCCGGCTCGGCGGTCGGAGCCGGCGCGGTCGGCTTCGCCATCGGCTCCGAGACGTGGGGTTCAATCATTACGCCGGCTGCCTTCTGCGGGGTCAGCGGCCTGCGCCCGACCTATGGACGCGTCAGCCGGCGCGGCGCGATGGCACTCTCCTGGACGATGGACAAGCTCGGTCCGATGGCGCGCTCGGCCGACGACTGCGGCCTGGTGCTAGACGCCATCGCCGGCCACGACGCCGGCGATCCGACCTCGTCGGAGCGCCCCTACGCCTACCGGCCCACGACGCAGCGCACGAACGGCTTTCGCTTCGGCGTGCTGGAGGGCGAACTGGTGAACACGCAGCCGGAGGTGCGCGCCAACTTCGACGCCTCGCTGAAGGTGCTGGAAGCACTCGGCACGCTGGAACCGGTCGCGTTGCCCGAACTACCCTACAACGAGGCGGCCAGCGTCATCATCCAGGCGGAGTTGTCGGCCGCCTTCGAGGAGTTCATGACCAGCGGCGACGTGCGCGGGCTGACCGCGCCAGAGGACCGCAGCGGCGGGCTGGCGGCGCTGACGCTGCCGGCGCACGTCTATATCCGCGCCCTGCGGGTGCGCGCGCATGCCGGCCGGGCGTTGGACGCGCTGCTGGCGAACTACGACGCGCTCGTCTCGCCGGCGCTGCCGGTGGTGGCCAGCCCGATCGATGGCCCGTTCACGGCCTACTTCAGTCGCGCCAACCGCGGCGCGCTGGGTGGCGCCGCCAACTTAACTGGTCTGCCCGGCGTGGCCGTGCCCAACGGCCTCGGCGAGCGAGGCCTGCCAACCTCGTTGATCTTTACGGGACGCGCCTACGACGAAAACGTGATCCTGGCCGCCGCCAACGCCTATCAGGCGCGCACCGACTGGCAACGCCAGACGCCGCCAGGCACGTAGCGCAGCGCGCCACGGCTCGTGTGTAGCGGCAGCTCGTCGACTTCGGCAACCCAGCTACGGACGCCGCGCCTGATTGGCGCGGCGTCTGCCTGCTAGAATGTCGCGCAGATCCATTGACAACGTCGCGAAAAGATCGTACACTGTATCGTTACACGATATTGATTGGACACAAACTGTGCCGCGTCGCGCTGACATCTCCGACACCGATTACCGCGCCCTCGCGGAGTTCCGCCACCACATTCGCCGCTTCTTACGCTTTAGCGAGGACGCCTCGCGGGCGGCGGGCATCGAGCCACAACAACACCAGTTGTTGCTGGCGATCCGCGGCATGCCGCAAGGGACCGATCCCAGCATCGGGGAACTGGCCGAGCGCTTGCAGCTCCAGCACCACAGCGTCGTCGAACTACTCAACCGCCTCGAAGCGCGCGGACTGGCGCGGCGCGAACGCGGCGCGCCCGACCGGCGGCTGGTGCTTGCGCGCCTGACGACCGAGGGGGAACGCGTGTTGGGCGAGATCTCAAGCGCCAATCGTGCCGAATTGCGCATCGCCGGCCCCGACCTTGTTCGCGCGCTCGATGCCGTCATTGGCGATCTGTTCGGTGGCGTCGCTCCGTCGTCTCATGCCGACCAACCACGAGAGGACCCATCTGCTTGAACGCCAACTCTGACGCCATGCCGGCACATAGTAGCCGGTGGGCCGCGTTTGCGCGCCGCTTCTCACCCGACGAGGCGGCCGGTGACCTGGGCGACTTCACCACCACCCCCCGCGTGCTGCTCATCAGCGGCATCGCCATCCTGATCGGCATTCTGAGCGCCTTCGTGGCGTTGGTGCTGCTGCGTCTGATCGGGCTGTTCACCAACCTGTTCTTCTTCGGCCGCGTCAACACCTCGCTCACCTCGCCGGCCGGCAATCATCTGGGACTGTGGGTCATCCTGATCCCAGTTGGCGGCGCGCTGGTGATCGGCCTGATGGCGCGTTATGGCTCGGAGCGCATCCGCGGCCATGGCATCCCCGAAGCGATCGAAGCGATCCTGATTAACGGCAGCCGCGTGCCGCCACGCGTGGCGGTGTTGAAACCAATCTCGTCGGCCATCTCGATCGGTTCCGGTGGCCCATTCGGCGCCGAGGGGCCGATCATCATGACCGGCGGCGCGTTCGGCTCGCTGATCGCGCAGTTCCTGCATCTGACCAGTTCCGAACGCAAGACGCTGCTGGTGGCGGGCGCGGCCGGCGGCATGGCGGCCACTTTCGCGGCGCCCATCGCCTCGGTGTTGCTGGCGGTCGAGCTACTGCTGTTCGAGTGGAAGCCGCGTTCGCTATTGCCGGTCGCGCTGGCGAGCGTGGCGGCGGCCGTCATGCGGCGCTACATCATCGGTGTCGGCCCGCTGTTCCCCGTGCCGCCACACCCCAGCGTCATCGAGCCGCAGGTCGTGGCCGGTTGCGTGCTGGTGGGTATCCTGGCCGGCGCGCTCTCGGCCATGCTGACCGGCATGGTCTATTTTTTTGAAGACGCGTTCACCCGCCTGCCGATCCATTGGATGTGGTGGCCTGCTATCGGCGGCCTGATTATCGGCATCGGCGGCTACATCTTCCCCCAGGCGCTCGGCGTGGGCTACGACACCATCGCGGCCCTGCTGCAGGGTGATGTCGCCAACCACGTGCTGCTGGGCGTGCTGCTGGTCAAGTCGATTATCTGGGCGGCTTCGCTCGGTTCGGGCACCTCGGGCGGCGTGTTGGCGCCGTTACTGATGATGGGCGGCGCGTTGGGCGGCCTGGAGGCTACCTTCCTGCCGCACCAGGGGGCCGGCTTCTGGCCGCTGATTTCGATGGCCGCCATCCTGGGCGGCACCATGCGCTCGCCCTTCACCGGCGCCATCTTCGCGCTGGAACTGACGCACGACACCAATTCGTTGATGCCGCTCTTCCTCGCCGTCGTCATCGCGCACGGTTTCACCGTGCTGACGCTGCGGCGTTCGATCCTGACCGAGAAGGTCGCGCGGCGCGGCTATCACCTGAGCCGCGAGTACGCCATCGACCCGTTGGAGATCCTGAAAGTGCGCGAAGTCATGCGCGTCAACGCCATCGCGCTGCCGCTGAACGCGACGTCCGCCGATGGCATGGAAGAACTCGTGCTCGGCGACGACGCCCCGCGCGAGCAACGCCTCTATCCAGTCGTCGATGAGGGCGGCCATCTCGCGGGCGTCTTGCCGCGCGCCGAATTACGGCGCTTCCTGGAGACGCCGTCCAACGGCGACGTGCGCCGCCTGGCCGAGCACGTCATCCGCGACCCAGTCGTGGCGTACACCGACGATCCGCTACGCGTCGTTGTCGACCGCATGGCCGCCACGGGTCTGACACGCTTCCCGGTCGTGGATCGCGACGCGCCTGACAAGCTGGTCGGCGTGATCTCGCTCAACGACCTGCTGCAAGCGCGCGTGCGCAACCTCGAAGCCGAGCGCCGTCGCGAGCGCGTGCTGCCACTGCGCCTGTTCTCACCCCTGCGCGCGCCGCAACCTGAGCGCGAGGAGCGCGATGTGACGCCGGTGTAGGCGCATCCGTTCCCGCGTAGGGGATGGTTTTACTAGCACGTTGACGCGGGTGACGTTGGAAAACCGTCCCCTATCCGATCCCACACGCGCCCGCCCGTCACCTCACCACCGTCGTCAGCGTCATCACGCCGTTGCCGAGCTGGAGGGCAGCCAGGCGTAAGCCGTTGTCAGCGAGGTAGGTGTTGACAGCATCTTCGATGGCGTTGCCGAGCGCGCCGGGTGTCAGGAAGAAGCCCAGCACGCGGTTGTCGACGTGCATGTCACGCATCACGAGTTGGCCGTCCTCGGCTACCGGCGTGCCGGTGTAACTGAAGCTGCGGCTGCGTGAGTCGAAGCCGATCTCCATGCCGGCCGGCGTCAGGCGCACGACAATGCGGTCCACGTTGTCGCTGTCGGTGCTGCCACGCAGGCGCTCCTGCAGTTCCTGCTCGGTGATCTGATAGTCGCCCGGCGCGACGCCGCGGCCCGGCGTGGCCGGCAGCTGACGCGCAACCTCGGTGCTCAGGCCGTGCCGGATGGCGCGCGGCAGCACCTGGCGCGTGGCGAACAGCGGCACAGTCACGAACGCGCAACAGCACAGCACCAGCACGGCCGCCGCCACACACGCCGCGATCAGCCAGCGGCGCTGATTCCGACTTAGTCCTCCGCCCGCGGCGGCGCTCGGCGGCGCCTCGACCCCTGCCCCAGCCTGTGCGTCCATCGCGCGCAGCCTCATCTCTGTCGAGCGACTGTCCTGGCGGCATGCTACGTCGCCAGACGCAGGCATGCGTCGGGTCGGTCAGACGCCAGGCAGCGCGCAGTCCGCGATGATGACGCGCCACCAGCGTGTGTCGACGGCCGTCGCGCCAGCCACGGGATCCGGCGCGGATGCCAGTGGATAGACGCTGATGTGCAACTCGTCCAGCGGCGGCTCGCCAGTCGCCTGCCAGGGAGCAAGCTCCGCGCGCAGTTCGTCGCGGGCGGCGCCGCTGCCCCATGTCCACTGCTCGGGCTGCTCGGCGAAGCGGCGTCCGACGACGGCGCTGAGGCTCGCCTGATCGGCGCCGACCAGGCCGAAGCCGCCGCCGCTGAAGTCCGCCTGCTCGATATTCAGCATCGTCATGCGCGGGTCACGCAACGCGCGGCGGTTCAGGCAGCCATCCCAAAGACCGCCTGGCCACCCTTCACGGCGCGGCGGCTCACGCACGAGCGCCGTCAGACGCGCCAACTCGTCCGCGTCGGCGTCCAGGTTGACGCCAACCTCAGTCGAGAGCGCCACTTGCCGCACCGTCCCCGCCAGCGCGCCGCGCATGCGCATGAACCCGCACGGCTGCGCCGAAAGACTGACAAGCGTAGCGCCGCGCTTCTCCAGCGCCAGGCTGATCTGCCCGGCATGCAGTCCGAGCGGCAGCACCAACAACCCGCCCTCACGCAACTGCGCGACCCAGGCGGGCGCGATGTCGGCCGCGCCGACGGTCAGAATGACGCGATCGTACGGCGCGCTGGCCGGCCAGCCCTCAGCGCCGTCGGCGCAGTGCGTCCGCACAGCGCCGTAACCCGCCGCGTCGAGCCGCTCGCGCGCCCAGCCAGCCACCTCGGGATCGATGTCGACGGTGTCGACCGCGCCAGCTGGCCCAACCAACTCGCGCAGCAGCGCGGCGTTGTAGCCCGTGCCGGCGCCGGCCTCCAGCACCCGTTGCCCTGGCTGTACGTCCAACTGCCGCAGCATCAGCGCCATAATGGCCGGCTGCGACGAGGACGACACGCTCACGCCATCCTCGACCTTGGTGACGATGGCGGCGTCACTGTAGACATCGTCCAGGGGCACGCCGGGTAAAAACCGTTCACGCGGCACAGTTCGAAACGTGCGCTCAAGCTCCGGTTCATCTCCGAGCGCCCCAGCGCGCTTGAGCGTGGTGACCAGCACGTCACGCAACGCTTGCGACGCGGAAGACGCGTTCACACGCCGTCCAGCTTGGCAACAGCGGCGTCCAGCCGCGCCAGCGCCTCGTCACGCCCGATGACGCGCAGCGTGCCGAACAGACCTGGGGAGACCGTGCGGCCCGTCAGCGCCACGCGGATCGGCATAAACAGTTGGCCCGCCTTGAGGTCCAATTCGTCGCCAAGCGCGCGCAGGTCCGCCTCAAGACGGGCCTCGTCTTCGACGCCGTCCTCGGCAATGAGCGTACGGCTCCGCTCTAGCGCAGCACGCGTCTGCGCTGGCTCAACCTTCTTGGGCACGAGCAGTTCGGCGTCGTAGTCGTCGGGCGGGCCGAAGAAGAAGCTCGTCAACGCCGGCGCCTCGCTCAGCAGCTTCATCTTGTCCTTGATCAGCGCCACCGATACGCGCGCCGTCTCCCAGTCGGGCGAGTCGCTCGGCTGGCCCGTCACGAGACCAGCGTCACGCAGCCAGGGCCAGCAGCGGCGGGTGAGATCGTCCAGTTCGATGACGTGGTTGATGTAGTGCTGGTTGAACCAGAGCAACTTCTCGGGGTTGTAGCGCGCCGGGCTGGGATTGACGCGCTCGAACGAAAACCTGGCGCGCAGGTCGTCGAGCGAGAAGAACTCCGCCTGGTCGTCGTATGACCAGCCCACCAGCGCCATGTAGTTGACCAGCGCCTCGGCCACATAGCCGTCGCGCTGGTAAGCCAGCACGCTGACCGAGCCGTGGCGCTTGGAGAGCTTGCCCTTGCCGTCCGGATTGAGGATGACCGGCATATGGTAGAAGTCGGGCAGGTCCCAGCCGAAGGCGCGGTAGACCAGCACATGCACCGGCGCGGACGGCAGCCACTCCTCACCGCGCATCACGTCGCTGATCTGCATGGCATGGTCGTCGACCACGACTGCCAGGTGGTAGGTCGGGAAGCCGTCCGACTTGAGCAGCACGACATCCTCAAGCAGCCGGTTGTCGTACCGGCTCTCGCCGCGCAGTTCGTCGCGCACCACCGTCACGCCGTCCAGCGGAACCGCCAGCCGGATGACCGGCGTCACGCCAGCGGCGCGCTGCGCGGCGCGCTCGGCGTCGCTCAGGTTGCGGCAGTGACGGTCGTAGCCGGGCGGCTGCTTGTTGGCCGCCTGCTGCGCCCGCAAGGCGTCCAGCCGTTCCGGCGAGCAGAAACATTCGTAGGCGTGGCCGCTCTCGACCAGCTGCCGCGCGTGCTGCTGGTAGAGCGGCAGGCGCTCACTCTGCGTGTACGGCCCCAGCGGCCCGCCGACATCCGGCCCCTCGTCCCAGTCCAGGCCGATCCAATGCAGCGCGGCGAAGATCGCGTCAACGCTCTCTTCCTTGAGCCGCTTCTGGTCGGTGTCCTCGATGCGCAGCACAAACGCGCCGGCGTGCTGACGAGCGAACAGCCACGTAAAGAGCGCCGAACGCGCGCCGCCGATGTGCAGATCACCGGTCGGGCTGGGCGCGAAACGCACCCGCACCGGGCGCTCGGACGTGTCGGAAACTGAACTCATACGGAATCCTCAATCGATGTATGGAAGCAGGCCGCGGGCCGCAACGGGTGAGTGTAGCACGGGAGCAGGAGAGCCCCCTCCCCAACCGCTATGGCAAAATCGCCCCGACACCGTCCCTTCCCGCTCAGACAGAAAGCCCAATCACTCCATGCGCATTCACATCGGCATCGATCCGGTCATCTTCCACGTCGGCGCTTTTTCGCTACGCTGGTACAGCCTGGCCATCATGGTGGCGATTGGCGTCTCGGTCTGGTTTATCGCGCGCGAGTTCAAGCGCAAGCAGATCGACGACAGCAACTACGGCAACATCGCCATCTGGGCCATCGCCAGCGGCATCATCGGCGCGCGCGTCTTTCACTTGCTGGACGATTTGGGCTACTACCTGGACCATCCGGCGCAGATGCTCGATTTTCAGTCGGGCGGGCTGGCCATCTACGGCGCTGTCATCGGCGGTTTCATCGGCGTCGTCATCGGTTGCAAGCTGTACCGCGTGCCGGTCCTGCCGGTCATCGACGCCGTCGCGCCGGGACTGGTGCTGGCGCAGGCTATCGGGCGCTTCGGCTGCATCGTCAACGGCGACGCCTGGGGCGCGCGCACCGACGGCCCGTTCGCCTTCGTCTACACCAACCCGGACGCCTTCCTGCCGCAACGGCTGCTCAACCAGCCGACGCATCCCTACCCGGTCTATGACATGGCGCTCAACCTCATCGTGTTCGGCGTGTTGATGCGGCTACGCACGCGCGACGACATCCCCAATGGCGCGCTATTCGCCATTTTCGTGCTGCTGTACGGCGTCGGGCGCTTCTTCCTCAGCTATCTGCGCGAGGAGAAGGTCTGGTTCTGGGGTCTCCAGGAGGCGCAAGTCATCGCCGTGCTGCTGGTGCTGATCGCGAGCGGCGCGCTGGTCTGGATGCGCCGCGGCGTGACGCGGCGGGAGGTTGTGACGGCTGCGGCGTAGGCGACGACGGGGAGATACCTCACCCCCCAGCCCCCTCTCCGACGCGGAGAGGGGGCGTTACTCCGTCGGCGTCTCACGCCCCTTCTCCGCGTCGGAGAGGGGGCTGGGGGGTGAGGTATCTCCCCCGTCCTCGCCGCCACGGACCCGCCGGCGCCCCGCCTTGCCCGCGCTTTCCTCTACCAACACCCGCTTCAAGATCTTGCCTGTGCCGGCCTTGGGCAGGGAGTCCCGAAACTCCACCACGCGCGGCTGTTTGTACTTGGCCAGCCGCTCGGCGGTGAATTGCAGCACCTCGCGGCGGTCGAGCGTTTCGCCCGGCTTGACGACGATGAAGGCTTTGGCGACCTGGCCGGCCACGGCGTGCTCGACCGCCACGACGGCCGCTTCAGCGATCTTGGGGTGCGTGTAGAGCACTTCTTCGATCTCGCGCGGGTAGACGTTCTCGCCGCCGGTGATGATGACATCTTTCTGGCGGTCGACGATCTTGAAGAAGCCGTCTTCGTCCATAATGGCCACGTCGCCGGTGTAGAGCCAGCCGTCGTCCAGCACGGCGGCTGTCTCGCGCGGGCGATTCCAGTACTCGCGCATGATCTGCGGCCCACGGATAGCCAGCTCGCCCCGTTCACCGGGCGGCAGCGGCGCGCGTGTCTCCAGATCGACGATGCGCGCCTCGGTGTTGGAAACCGGCAGGCCGATGTAGCCGTTGCGGGCGCGGCCGTCCAGCGGGTTGGCGTGCGTCACCGGCGACGCCTCCGAGAGGCCATAGCCCTCGACCAGCGCGCCGCCCGTCAACTCCTCGAAGCGCTCGCGCACCGCCGCCGGCAACGGCGCGCCGCCGCTGAAGCAGTAGCGGATCGACGTCAACGAGGCCTTGCGTTCGGGGTTCTGCTCCGCCGCGCCGGTGATCGCATTGTAGAGCGTCGGCACGCCCGGCAGCAGCGTCGGCTGGTAGGTAGCGATCTGCTCCATGACGTCTTTGATGTCGAAGCGCGGCACCAGCACATTGGTGGCCGCGATCTGCACGCCCAGGTGGAGACACAGCGTGACGCCGTAGGAGTGGAAGAACGGGATGATGGCCATCAGGTTCTCCTGCGCCTCGCGCGCGTCGTAGAACCAGGCGCGCGTCTGGAGCACGTTTGCCACCAGGTTGCGATGCGTCAGCACGGCCGCCTTGGGCAGCCCGGTCGTGCCACCCGTATATTGGAAAGCGGCCACGTCGTCCGGGCCGACCGCCACTCGCGGGTCGTCGTGGGATACGCCCTTCAGGAAGGCGCGGAAGCGCCAGACGCCGCGCGCCGGGTCGTGCGGGACCTTGATGACCTCTTTGCGCTTGGCGATCGGGTAGAGCAGTCGTTTCAGCGTCGGCAGGCCGTCCTGCACGCCGGTCACCACCGCGCAGCTGAACAGGCCGCGCGTCACCAGCGGCTGCACCTTTTCCCACATACGGTCCAGCACCACGACCACTTTGGCGCCGGAGTCGGCCGCCAGGTCGGCAATCTCGCGTTCGACGAGCAGCGGCGAGAGTGCCGCCACCGTGCCGCCTGCCTTGAGGATGCCGAAGTGCGCCACCAGGAATTGCGGCAGGTTGGGCAGAATCACCAGCACCCGGTCGCCGCGTTGCAACCCCTGCTTGATGAGTTGGTTGGCGAAGGCCGATGAGGCGCGGTCCAGCTGCCGGTACGAGATGTGGTTGCCGTAAAAGGCGATGGCGCGCCGGTCGGGATGCTTACGAGCTGTCTCGCGCAGGATGTCCGCGACGGTGGTGTCTGGCACCTCGACCGTCGGCGGCGTGCCAGCAGCGTAGTGGCGCAGCCACGGCCAGGGGTCGGCGGCTGGCGCGTCCACCGGCGTCGGCGTCGGCGTCGTTTGCGTGCTGGACGGTTCGCGCATGCTCATGGCCGACTCCCCATCTGCGTGCCACCGGTGGCTCTGCTACATCGTGTCTGTTGCCAGCGTTATGGTTATGGGGCGCGATAGCCTACGATACTCGTTCAGCGCGCGCGGCGTCAACGCCGGTCGCTGCCGCCACGCCGGCTGGGCTGTTGACCACGCGGCGCAGGCGTGTTATGAAGGCCACGTAAGCCCGGATCGGGCAACCAGTGTTGTTCGGGAGTGAGCAGAGAGGATCCAGATGCACGAAGTCTTTCCGGTTGTGGCCGGCGTCCTGGTTGGGTTGATCACGATGCGCATCGCCAACATGCGGCTGCGCACACTGGCGTTCGTCGTACTCAGCGTCATCTTCGGCATCACCGCCACTACCGTCAGCGGCGAGTTCGCGATCAGCTGGGAATTCCTGTTGGTCGATATCCCGTTGGTCATGCTGTGTGCGGTCGCCACGGTCGTGGTGGCCACGCGCGCGCCGCGCTGGGTCGCCGCACGGCGCTAAGCGCGGACGGACGAAGCGTGAGCACGAACGGAGCGGCGCCGGCAGGCTGCCGCTCCGTTCGCGTTTTCGGCAACTCCTGGCGACGACAAAGACCGTAGTTATGCACCGTCGGAACGCTAGTTGGCGTGGCAAGAAAGTTGCAATGAACGCTGCTATGGAGGATCGCGCCAACGGATAACGAACGGCGCGCAGGACACCGGGTCGGCGGACCGTCTACAGGCGGCCACTTGCTCGACTCTTGTGCGGAGGGGCCATGGCAATTCAAGAGCTTCACTCGCTGGGCGGGGTCATACGCGCTCGTCGCAAAGAACTGGGCTGGACCCAGGAGGAACTCGCCGAGCGCATCAGCGCACTCGACGAGTATGTCAGGCAATCTGACATCTCACGCATCGAACGCGGCGAGATCATGCTGCCGCGCCGGCAACGCCTCGCGCGCATCGCCAGCGCGCTCAACCTGCCGCTGGGCGAATTGCTGGCCTTGTCGGGCTGGGCCGGCGCTGAGTCGCACTTCGACGGTAGTATCGATTGGCGGACGGTGACGGGATCGGCCTTTCAACCAGTCGCCTCCGAGGCCTTCCGCGTGCTCGCGGACGATAGTTCCCATCTAGCACAGGACGAACGCACAGTGGCGGTGGCAGTCACCGTCTCGCGGCAACACCCGCCCGACACTGCCAAGTTGGGCGTCACGCTCGACCACTTCCTCACGCTATCCAACACGCTACGACAGCGCGCCCGTGAGTTGACCGCGGCGCGTGAGGCGCTCAGCGAGACGCGACGTCTCCTGCCGCGCAGCGGCCAAGAGTCTGACGAACTAAACGCCAGTGCCTGAGCGCGGTGATCGATCTTGACATAGCCGCCAGCGCTGGCTGTCTCGAGATGTCAGTTTCAGGCGGTCGTGGAAGTCGACTCCGCGGACGCAGTGGCGGCGGCCGCGGGCACGCCGCTCAGCAGCAGACGGCGTAGTGCTTCGACGTGCGCCTCGGCTTCGTGCAGTTGCGCGAGGAAGCGCTGCGCCGCGCCGGACATGTGCTGCGTTTCGGCGCGCCGCGTCAGGCGTCGCGCGAGTTGGGCTTTCTCTTCCAAGGCACGCAACGCCGACCAGAGCGCCGCCTCATAGCTGTCCGCCTGCGCCGCCAGCAGCGTCTCAGCCGAGTAGGCATGTCCGACGCGGCAGCGGTAGTGCGCCAAACTGCTGTCCGCGCGTTCCCACAGCACGCCGCCGCACTCTGGGCACCCGAATGGCGATGGTTCGCCAGGCCGGTCGTCCGTCTCCAACGCCGCGCGGTCGAACGCCGCCATCTTGTCGTCGAACTCGAGAGTATCTGACACGACGCGTGCTCCATTATTCACGACCGGTTCGCGCGCCAGTTGCGCCAGCCGCGGTCCGATCTCCGCGAGTGACAGGCAGTAGTCAACCGGCACATACTCCAGTGCGCTGCGTGGCATGCTGGAAAAGAGCGCGTCGTCAGGATCTTGCACGATGGCGATCCCGCCGTAGCGCTTGATGGAGAGCAGCCCAGCCGTGCCGTCGTCCAGCGTGCCGGTCAACACCACACCAACGACGCGCGGGCCATAATTGCGCGCCGCGCTGCGGAAGAGCGGGTCGAGCGCCGGACGATTGCGGTTCTCGCGCGGTCCATGCACGGTGCGCAGACGGCGGCCCTGGACGATGAGATGCCGATCGGGCGGCGCGACATAGATGCGGCCCGGCTCAAGCGCTGTGTCATCGGCCGGATGGCTGGCGGGCAGCTGTCCCGCGCGCTCCAGGAGCCGCGGCAGGACGCTCACGGCATTCGGTGGTATATGCAGCACGACACAGACAGCCGCCGGCAGATCGCTCGGCAACGCGCGCGCCAGTTGCATCAACGCTTCGACGCCGCCCGCTGAGGTGCCGACGACGATGAGATCATGAGTCGCCGCATCGTGGGCAAGCGTGCTGTCGACCAAGCGTGTGTCCCTCGTGGATACGATACGCTACCGATACGGACCGACGCTTGTCGATCGCGCGTTACACTACAGAATTCATGCCACACACCGCACGTGCCGCTGCCGCATGTGTGGCGCGCTGGATGCGTACAGAGACGCGGCGCAGGCGCGCTGACGGCGCCGGTGAGAGCCCATACGATCCGCGTCGTCGGGCTACGCGCCAGGCAACGGAGCAGGAACGATGCAGTCAGACGCGGAGGTCAATAATCTGATCGTGGTCGGCTCGTCGGCTGGCGGCATTGAGGCGCTCTCGACACTCGTGGCGATGCTGCCACGCGATCTGGCAGCCCCGGTCGTGATCGCGCAACACCTCAGCCCCAACCATCCCAGCCAGCTGGACGACATCCTGGCGCGACGCACTGAACTACAGGTGCACGTGGTCACGGACCGTATGCCGCTCGAACGCGGCGTCATCTATATCATCCCGCCCAACACGCAGGTGGAGATCGCCGACCATCATGTCGCGGTGACACACGAGCGCGGCGAACGGCCGGCGCCGTTGATTGACCTGCTCCTCACGACCGCCGCGCACGCGTACGGCGAGAACTTGATCGCCGTCATTCTGTCGGGCACCGGCAACGACGGCGCCTCGGGCGCGCGCGATGTCAAGACCAGCGGCGGCACGGTCATCATCCAGAACCCGGCCACCGCAGCCTATCCTGAGATGCCGCTCTCGCTGGCGCCGACAACGGTCGACATCGTGGCCGATCTGGAAGGCATCGGGCCACTGCTACATGAACTCATCTCCGGCGCATTTCTGACGAAGCCGACTATTCAGGACGGGCAACTGCAAACGTTGCTGGGCCGCTTGCGCGAGTACAGCGGCATCGACTTCAGTCAATATCGCTCCGGCACGATCGAGCGTCGTCTGCAGCGCCGCGTCGTCGCCACCGGCTCGTCCAACCTGACAGATTACATGCGCCACGCGCAGCGCAACCCATCCGAGTACCAACGCCTGGCCAACAGTTTCCTGATCAAGGTCACTGAGTTTTTTCGCGATCCCGACCTGTTTACGTTCTTACAGCACGAGGCCATGCCACAACTGATCGAGGCGGGGCGCGAACGCGGGGAGTTGCGCTTCTGGTCGGCCGGCTGCGCGACCGGCGAAGAAGCCTACTCGCTGGCTATCCTCGTGGCCGAGGCGCTGGGCAACGACCTCGAACGCATGGCGGTGCGCATCTTCGCCACCGATCTGGATGAGGACGCCGTCGTCTTCGCGCGCCGGGGTGTCTACCCTGCCTCGGCGCTGGTTGAGCTATCGCCAGAGCGCATCGCCGCCAACTTTACGGAACTGGACGGCGCGTTCGAGGTGCGCAAAACGATCCGCAACCTGGTCGTCTTCGGGCAGCACGACCTCAGCCAGCGTTCGCCCTTCCCGCGTATTGATCTCACGCTGTGTCGCAACGTGCTGATGTACTTCACGCCGGACTTGCAGAAGCGCGCGCTGCAACTCTTTGCCTTCTCGCTGCGAGATGGCGGATTGCTGGTGCTTGGCAAGGCAGAGACGGTCAACCCGCTGCCGGAGTACTTCACGTTGCAACAGCCACGCCTCAAGGTCTATCGGCGGGTGGGCGACAGCGTGCTGATCCCACCCGGACGCATCCGCGCCATCTCGCCCAGCGTCGCGCGCACCCCGGTGCGTCCCGCGTCATCTGGGCCAAGTGCTGTTCGCGCACGCGCCGCACGTGAGGATGGCACGCCGCCCGCCACGACGATCCGCGGTGAGCGGCTGCTGCTTGGCCTGCCGGAAGGGCTGCTGGTCGCCAACCAACGCTTCCAGATCCAGTTCATCAACGCCGTTGCGCGACGCTTGCTGGGCATTCACGGCGCCGCGGTCGGCGAAGACCTGGTGCATGTCGTGCAATACGTGCCGGTCGTGCAGCTGCGCAACGCGATCGCCGCTGCCTTTCGCGGCGAGGAATCGACCAGCATCGTCAGCACTGACGGCTTGATCGTCGACAGCGACACCGACTTGCAGCTGGAGATCCGCTGCTACCCGGTCCGCGACGACAGCGAGCCCAGCCGGATCGAGCTCGTGGTGGCGCATATAACTGACGTGACGACGCGCGAAGCCGAGCGCGTCGCGGCGCTGGAGGCGCAGACGCGTCTGCAACGTGTCAGCGACGCGCACCGCAGCCTGACGGTCGCCAACGAGGAATTGACGGCCGCCAACGCACGCCTGGGCTCCATCAATGATGAACTGCTCGTCTCCAACGAGGAGTTCCAGGCCGCGACTGAGGAGGTCGAAACCCTCAACGAGGAGATGCAGGCCACCAACGAGGAACTCGAAGCGCTCAACGAAGAGTTGCAAGCCACGGTCGAGGAGTTGAACACCGCCAACGACGACTTGCAGGCGCGTGGCGTTGAGCTACAGGAACTGGCCGGCTCGCTAGAGAAGCAACGCCACGCCAGCGAGATCGAACGGGTGCGTTTGCAGGCGGTGCTGGCCAACATGTCAGACGCGGTCGCGCTCATCAACGCGGACGGCGCGCCGGTGTTGACCAACGCCGCCTTCACTGACCAGTTCGGCGAAGGCGCTGAACGCTTGCAACCGGAGAATGACGACAACCAACCGTTGGCGCCCGCGCAATCACCACGGCGTTTGGCGGCAGAGGGCCGGGAGTTCACGTTGCAGTTCAGCCAGCCCGACGCGCACGGCACGCGGCGCTGGTACGAAGCCACCGGCCAGGCCGTGCCACACGATGGCGCGGAGGCACTCGGGTTGCTCGTCATCCGCGACATCACCGACCGCAGCCTGCGGCGCATGCAGGATGAGTTCCTGGCGCTCGCCAGCCACGAACTGCGCTCGCCATTGACGACGCTCAGCGGCAGCTTGCAAATGCTGCGCCGCGTGCTGCCGGAAGACGCCATCGACGCGCGCGCGAACCGCTACATCGCGCAGGCCAGCCAACAGGTCAACCAGCTGGCGGTGTTGATCAACGACCTGGTCGACGTGGTGCGGCTGCAGACCGGCAAGCTGCGCATCGCGCCGCGCCTGCTTGATCTCTGCAGCGCGGTAACGCAGACGGTCGAGATCGCACGCACCTTGACGCAGCAGCATGCCATCGAGGTCGACGCGCCAACCGAGCCACTCTTCGTCTCCGCCGATCCGGGACGCATCGAGCAAGTGCTGCTGAATCTTCTGACCAACGCCATCATCTACGCGCCGGGGAGCGAGCGCATCGACATCCGCTTGCGCCGGGTCGACGGGCAAGCGGAAGCGCGGGTACGCGATTACGGCCCCGGCATCAGCGCGAACGACCTGGGGCGCATTTTCTCGCGCTTTTTCCAGGCCGAGCAGCCGGAGACACGCGCACATAGCGGACTCGGGTTGGGCTTGTTTATCTCGCGCGAGATCATCAACGCGCATGGCGGGACGCTGGACGTCAAATCCACTCTGGGCGAAGGCGCGACCTTCACCGTCCGACTACCGCTGGTCGAACTGGAGCATCCGGCAGATGGTGCGCGCCAGCACGGTTAGCTGCCCGTGTCGGCATGGGTAACGATATGCATTTCGCGACTATTCAAGAAGTGGGATAGACCAACGTGCTGTCCGCGCCTACGATAAAGCCACGTAAAGTGGCAACGGAACTCGTGTGCTGATGGCCCCGTACACGAGCGACGTTGCCGCTTTGCGCGTGCGCGTTTCCGCGCGGGCGCGCGGCGCAGCCCACGTGCCGAGGAGGGACGTTGACTGACAGCGTCGCGGTGACGTTCTTGGCACAGGGCGCGCAGCACGCGGAGGATGTCGCGGCGCGTGTCGTGGCATTCATCCAGGCAGCACAGCACTCGCTCGACATCGCCGCATACGACGTGCGGCTGAGTCCGCCGCTCCTGGAGCGGGTCGGCGCGGCGTTACGCGAACGGCAAGCCGCCGGCGTGGCGGTGCGCATCGTCTACGACGCGGACAAGCCCGAGCCGCCCAACCTGGCCGGCGGGCAGGACCCCGCGCCGCCCGGCACGGGCGCGATGGCGCAGGCGCTGGGCGTGCCCTGGCGGCGCATCGGTGGCCCGAAGCTGATGCACCACAAGTACATGGCGCGCGACGCCAGCACGCCACAAGCGCGCGTCTGGACCGGCTCCACCAACTTCACCGACGACTCCTGGACATTGCAGGAGAACAATATCGTGGAGTTGGCCTCGCCCGAACTGGCCGGTTACTACGCGCGTGACTTTGCTGAACTGTGGAACGCCGGCAAGATCGGCGACAGCGGCGACTTTGACACCCATCCGGCAACGTTGACCTTCGACGAGCAGCCAGCGCGCGTAGACGTCAGCTTCTCGCCCGGCAAGGGTCAGGATATCGACGCCGAGGTTGCGCGACTGATCGCCGGCGCGCGGCGGCGCGTGCGTATCTGTTCGATGCTGCTCAACTCCAGCGCCTTCCTCAACGCCATCACGGCCCAACTCGACGCAAGCCGCGTCCAGATCGATGGCGTCTACGACCAGACGCAGATGGAAGGCGTCTTCCTGCAATGGCAGCTCGTGCCGCACAACCTCTGGAAAATCCCCGCCGCGCGCGACATCATCGCCCGCGCACAACTCGTCGGCAAAGTCTCAACGCCCTACGCGCCCGACACGCCGCACGACTTCATGCACAACAAGGTACTCGTCATCGACGACACCGTCATCACCGGCTCCTACAACTTCTCGCGCAGCGCCGAAGCCAACGCCGAAAACATCCTCACCATCGAGAGCGCCGCGTTGGCGGAGGCGTACAGCGCGTATATCGGGCAGCTGATGGCGAGGCTAGCGAGGCGCGCGAGCGTCCCGTAGGGGCCGCCGTACGGGACGCTCGCGCGCCCCACGATCAAGGCAGAGGCGTATTTCAATACCGTGTGATCTGCGCCGACACCGCCAGCCAGCGCCCGTCACGCCGTGCCCAGACGTCGGTGTAGCGGCTGGTGCCGGCGCGGCCGTCGCGCAAGGCGTAGGTCGTGCGCGCGTGGATGATGGCGATGTCGCCCAGCAGGCGCACGTTGACATCGTGGACCGTGAGGTCAGTAAACGCGACCGGCTGGGCGGTGTGCTCCAGGAACGCGCGGCGGTCGCTCAACGTGCCATCCGGGTTGCTACACAGGAAGTCGTCGGCCAGAATTTCGTCGAAGCGTTGCACATCGCTGAACTGCACCGAGTGGATATAGTCGTCGTTCAGCCGGCGCAGCGTGTCGAGTTCGGCGGTTGTGTCAGTGGCAGTTGACATCGTGCGATCCTCTCAGCGCGCTTCCCGCGCGGCGACAACCTCGATCTCAATTAACATCTCCGGCCAGACCAGTTCCGACACCAACAGCAGCGTCGAGGCCGGCCGGGCGTCGCCCAGGTGGCGCGAGCGGATGGCGCGATAGGCGTCGAGGTCGGATCTGCGCGTCAGGTACTGCGTCAGCCGCACGATATGTTCGATGCCCATGCCCGCCTCGGCCAGGATAGCGCGGATGCTCTGCCAGGCCAGTTCGGCCTGTTCTTCGAAGCTGTCCGGCAGCTGGCCCGCGGCGTCCAGCCCCGGCGTGCCGGAGCTGTAGAGCACGCGCGCTCCGGGCGGCGCCTCAACGGCGTCGCTGTACGTCCCGATATGCGCCGCCACGCCGGCGTTGATTGTTCGATTCGGCATGTCTTCTCCGATCGGTTCAGGCCACCGCGCCGTGGCGTTGCCAGAGGTGGAACGTTGCCAGGCTGCGGTAAGGGCTGAAACGCTCCATCAGCGCCAGCGTGGCCGTCTTGTCGGGCCGTTCCTCCAGCGCAAAGAACTGTTTGAGCCCGCTCGTCAGGCCAGTGTCGCCCAGCGGCACGCAGTCCAGGAAGCCGAACGAGCGCATCATCAGGTAGTGCGCCGACCAGGGGCCGATGCCACGCACCGCCCGCAGCGTGCGCTCGATGCGCGTGACGGAGACGCCGGCCAGCGCCTCCAGCGGCAAACGCCCGTCGACCACTGAGCGCGCCGCCCCGATCAGGTACTCCGCCTTGGCGCGCGAGAATTTCAGCGCGACGAGTTCCTCCGGCTCCAGCGCCGCAACCGCCTCTGGCGTGGGCGGCACAGACAGGCCGTCGAGCGTCGGGCAGCTGACTCGCTCGATCAGCCGCCGGCGCAACTGATAGGCGAACGCCAGGTTGATCTGCTGGCCGACAATGGCCCAGACCAATCCATCGAACGGGTCCGCGATGAGCGGCACGCGAAGTCCGCGCTGGCCCGCGATCAGGCCAGCCAGTTCCGGATCGCTCGTCACCTGCGTCTCGAAACGCAGCGGGTCGATTGTCAGGCCCAGCGTGGCCAGCACGCGCTCATGCAGCTGAGCGACGCTGTCGGCGTTCAACGCGCATGGCGTCAACCCGCGGCACCGTGCCAGACTCGGCTCAAACGTCACACGGACGACGGCAGCCTCGGCGCCAAGCCGCCAGGCGCCGGTCCAGACGCGGCCCTCCACTCGCTCGGTCAGACTGTTGCGATCGCGGCCGAGGTACGCCAGGATGCGCTCGGTCGGGTAGTCGTCGGGCAGCGCCAGGTCGAACTCGGACTGCTCGGGCAGGCGACGGTAGCGTGTTGCGCTCATGCCGGACTGCTTGCGGAAGTTGTCGTTGAAGGCCGTCAAGCTCTCGAAGCCGACTTCGAAGGCGATCTCAGCCACCGCGCGGCGGCCGTGCAGCAGCATGCGGCGCGCGCTGGCCACGCGGGCGCGCGCCAGCAGGTCGGCCGGCGTCGTGTGGTAGTACGCGCGCGCAAGCTCGTGCAGCTTTGTCTGGCTGACGCCGGCTGCGGCCGCCAGCGTGCTGACGTTACGGTAGGCGCCGGGGTCGAGCGTCAGGCCGGCCACCAGACCCTCGATCAGGCTCTCCTCGGTGTGCTGCCCGAGATAGAAATCGTCGGGGCGGCACAGCTTGCAGGCGCGCAGGCCAGCGGCGCGCGCCTCCTCGGGCGTGGCGTAGAAGTCGATGTTCTCCGCTTTGGCGCGGCGCGGCGGATGGCAGGAGGGCAGGCAGTAGATGCCGGTCGTGCGCACGCCGACGATGAACTTGCCGTTGTCCTCCGGATCATCGGCCAGCCGGCGCTCCAGCAACGCCTCACGTGGCAGCGTTATCGCCAGAGACGGTGGTGTCACGGTTGTGTCTTTGCTCATGTCGCTAGCCTACCAAGCGCCGAACGGACGTTCTACCGGATTCGTGCGCGGCAATTCGCCTGGGACTTACCTCACCCCCTGCCCCCTCTCCCGCGAGGAGGGTCGGCTTTAACATAATGCCGTGACGGATTGACAACGACGGGTCTCTCGGTGAGCGTAGCGGTGTGATGACGCCGCGCTGCCGAGGAGACCCACCGCATGATACCCGCCGCCTGCCTGTCCCGCGATGGATCAACCACGCTGACCGAACCCGTCGATCCGCTGGTGCGCCGCTACCGCGCCAGCTTTGCTGAACTGGACTGGAGTCGCGTGTCGGAACGGGAAACCGACCGTGCGTGGCCGGGCCGCGCGCCCCACCCGCGTAGCGCCTATATCAAAGCGTTGCTCGTCAAGGTGTGGGAGCGCCACGCTTACGTGACCGACATCCGCGCCTATCTGGTGGAGCATCCCGCGCTGGTGCTGGAATTGGGCTTCCGGCCGGTGTGGGATCCCACCCAGCCACAAGGGTTCGACGTTGAGCGCACCGTGCCGGGCGCACGCTGGCTGCGCCATCAGCAACAGACGCTCGACCCGGCGCTGCTGGACGCCCTGCTGGCCGGCACCGTGGCCGCCTTCGCCAGCGCGCTGCCCGACCTGGGCGCCACGGTCGCGCTGGATGTCAAACATAGCTTTGCCTGGGTCAAGGAAAATAACCCCAAGGAGGAGATCCTCCAGCGCTACGATCCGACCCGGCAACCGCGCGGCGATCCCGATTGCCGGCTGGGCGTGAAACGCCAGAGCAACCAGGCGGTCGGGCACCACAAAACCTATCTGTGGGGCTACGGCACCGGTGTGGCCAGCGCGATCCATCCGCTGCTCGGTGATGTGGTGCTGGCCGAGTGCACGCAGCCCTTCCACCGCCAGGATGTCACCTGGGCCGCGCCGCTCCTGGCGCAGACGGTCGCGCAGCTCGGCTTTCACCCCCCGAACCTCGCGGCGGACGCCGCCTTCGACGTCTGGTCGCTCTACCAGCGCTGTGCCGTGCACGGTGGCGTGGCGGCCATTCCGCTCAACCAGCGCGGCCCACGCCCGCCGCGTGACGCCGCCGGGCAGCCCATCTGCGACCAGGGCTGGTCCATGACCCCGACCAGCCAGTTTCAGCATGAAGATGGCTACCGCGCCCAACGCTATGCTTGTCCGTTGCTACGCCCCACGCCCACCGGCGCCAACTGTGCGGATCCCCGCTTCGCCAGCGGCGGCTGTCGCAAGGTCGTCAACCTGGAGGTCGGTGGGCAGCTGCGCTTGACCCTCGACCGCCAGTCCGCTGCCTATCGGCAACTCTATACCCAGCGCACCTCGGCCGAACGCATCAACAGTCAGGCCACCGCGTTGGGCATTGAACGCCCCAAGGTGCGCCGCCTGGCCGGCGTCGCGCGCCTCAATACCCTCACCTACCTCGTCATCAACATCCGCGCCCTCCAACGGCTCCGGCGTCGCCAGTTGGCCCAGCCGCCACCCGTGTTATGTTAAAGCCGACCCTCCCGCGAGGAGAGGGGGCGGGGGGGTGAGGTAGCTCCTTGTCACACCGCCCGGTTATCCCGCCCCCAGTGGTGCTCCAGGAAGTTCGTCATGTTGGCGCGTTGCAGTTCCGCGCGCACGGCGGACTGGTCGCGGCGCTGGGCGGGGAAGGGCTCGGTGTTGGCCAGCTCGATGGCGACGCGTGTGGCGAAGGCCGCGCCCATCTGCAGGCCGCGCAGCGTGACTTTGTCGACCGTGTCGCCTTCGGTGTGGCCGTAGCCGCGGCCGATCATGCCAGCTGTCGAATCGCGACTGTTGAGCGTGGCGCTGGGGTAGCCGGCCAGGAAGAAGGGGTAGTGGTCGGAGTGCGCGCTGAGGCGGTTGCGCGTCTCGAAGTCGTAACGCAGCGTCTCAGCCAGCCCCGCGAACCAGGCTTGTAGCGCCGCGTCGGCTGAGACGTTGATCTGCTCCTGCCCGCCCGCGCCGCGGCCCGCGCCGTCCAGGTTCAGCGCCAGCCGCAGCTGCTCGCCGTTGCCGGCCTTGTCGTAGCGCTCGGCGTGCGTCCAGCTGCCGCCCAGACCCAGCTCCTCGTAGCCGAAACAGATGACGCGCACCGTGCGCTTGAGTTGCCCCGCGAACGGCGCCAGCAGCCGCCCGATCTCCAGGCCCACCAGCGTGCCGGCCGCGTCGTCGCCCGCGCCCTGCGCCACGTCGTGCCCGTCGTAGTGGCCGCCGCACAGGATGATCTCGTTGGGTTGCTGCCCGCCCGGGATGTCGCCGATGACGTTCGCGGAGCGCGACAGGTAGGTGCGATTCTTGAGCGAGATGCGCGCCTGCGGCGTGCCGCGCTCGGCCAGCCGGCGCAGCAGGCTGCCGGCCTCGTGCGAGATGCCGATGCCGGGGATCGGCGCCTCGTGGTCGGCGTCTGTCTTGCCACCGGGGTTGCGGGCGTATAGCGCGCCGGTGATGTGCAGCAGGCCGGGGTTCTTGTTGACGAAGATGTGCGCCGTCGCGCCCGCCTCGACCGCCAGGCGGTACTTATCCGTGCGGTGCAGCGTCGTCTCGCCCGGCTTGTTCGTCTCGGCGGCGCTCAGCGCGATCTTGCCGCGCAACGCCTCGCCCACGCGCGCGAAGTCAGCCGCCTCGCCCTCGCCAACGTCCACGATCTCGCCCTCGAACGTGCCGGAGCCACAGAACGGCATGGCCATGGCCGACAGCTGCCGCTCCAGCGGCGCGCTGATGGTCAGCGCGCACTCGCCACGCTCCCAGGCGTAGACCGGGAATTCCTCCAGCTGCACATTTGTCAGGCCGTAGGCGCGCATCTTGTCCAGCAGAAACTCGGCCGCTGCGTGCTCGCTGGGCGTGCCGCCGAAGCGCGAACCCAGGTCGTCACACAGGTAGACCAGGCTGCGCAGGATCTCATCCGAGGTCCAGACCTCGCCCAGCACATGTCGTTCGATCTCACGGGCCGTCATCGCCATGCTCGTCTCCTCCCTGCCAAAGCGTCCTCGTAGCCGCGGACAGGATGACGACGCGGGCGACGCTTGTCAACGCCAGCCGGGCCAGACGCGGCGCCGCGGCGGCTATACTGCGTGCGTCAGCGCAGCTGGGGAAGGGGACGCCGTGCCGGATGAACTCACGCCTACCAGACAGACCTTTGCGGACCACGTGCGCGAGACGTTCACGGTGCGTCTCTCGGACGAGCACGGCCTGGCTTTGACATTGGACAGTGTCGACGCACTGCCACACGACGCCAGACCGGAGACCGCGCCGCAGTTGCGCCGTGAGCCGTTCTCGCTCGTCTTTGTGGGCCCGCAGGACGCCCCACTGGCACAACACACCTACACGTTCGAGCACCCCGCGCTCGGCGGCATCGAGATCTTCATCGTGCCCATCACGCCCAGCGCCGAAGGGCGGCTCTACGAGGCGATCTTCAACTAGCCCGAGCGCCGGTCAGGCAGCTTCAACGTCCTGTCCCGCGCGGCGTGCCCCAGCTGACCCGGCCGGTCGCGGACCGCGATGGAGGCGATCAGTTCGCCGGTCAGGTGATACTCATGCCAGTCGCGCTCGTCGTAGGGCAGGATGTCGTAGGCCGTGAAGGCGTCCAGCACCGAGCCTCGCAGCGCCTCCGGCAGCCGGCTGGTGACGTTGGGGTTGTAGCGGTCCAGAAAGTTGAGCGTCAGGTCATCGACGAACGTCAAATCGTGCCGCCCGATGTCAGGGAACAGCGGACGGAGCGCGTCGGCGCCGCAATGCTTCGTCAGATACATTGTCATGCCCAGCGTGTCGGGTTCCGCGAGCGTCTGCATCGTGCGGCGCGGCGGCGGCAACGGCGCCGCCAGCCAGGCGGGTTCGGGGCGGCCGGCGCGCGTGAACAGATGCCGCAGCAGCAAGCCCTTCTTGAACTGCTTGGCCGAGCCGTCGGTCGCGGACCCCAACCAGCCCGCTTCCAGCAACGCCGGATCGCTCTGCACCAGGATCCAGGGCGTGGCCGGCGCGAAGAGCGCCCGCGCCAAATGCAGCTCCCCCAGCCCGCCGGCCAGGAAAGGCGGGTCGTTGAGCAGATAGCGCGGCGGGCGGCCGTCGATGAGCGGCTCCATGCTGGCGGGCGGGTGGTTGGCGTGGTGGCCCGTCACGACGCTGTCCAGGTCGAGATAGTCGGCAAAGAGCAACGGCACGGCGCCGGTGAAGCGGCCCGAGTTCGCGTAGCCCAACTCGCGGAAGTTGGTGCGGCAGGTCACGTCGCGCGGCACAGCCAGATAGCCACGCGCCTCGAAGTCGAACGGTCCGCCGAACGCGGTCGTAATGACCTTGTAACCGCCGTCGCCCAGCACGCTCCGCAACAGCACCCACAGCGCGAGCGAGTCGAGCCCACCGCTGAGCATGAGCCCCAGCTGGCTGCCACGGCGGCGCGGCTCCAGCGCCGGGTCGATCGGGCCGACCTCGGTCAGGTCGTAGTGCGCGCGCAATGTCTGCGCGCAGTAGTCCGAGATGGGGAAGTTGAAGCGCACGATACGATGCTGCGTGCCAACCAGCGTCAGCAGTGCGGCGGCCACGCTGTCGTTGTGCGTATGAAAATCAGGCGGAACCTCGAACCAGATCGTGTCGAAGCGCGTCTGTCCAGCTGCTTCATCCACAGCCACGATCTCAACCGTCAGCGCGCCTGACGCAAAGTCGCCTTGCGGATGGCTGGACGCAAAGGTGATGCTCATGCGGGGCAGCGTAGCCGCGCGACATGAGGCACGCCAACAAGCTCGGTCTGCCGGGCTGCTGCGTGTGCCGACCGGCCCGCGGGGTGGTCGGCACACACCGTCGTAGACACTGTGTGCAAAGCCGCTAGCGACGCGTTAGCGCTGCGACGGTGTAGACAGCGCTGCTGACGACGTTCGAGGCTGGCATATATGTCAGGTTCGATGCCGTCACGTTGGTCACCGTGATCGTGTACGTCCCAGGAACCAGCGGTGTGATATCGAATTTAGCGTAACTGCCGAGTCCGCCTGTCGTTGCTGACAGCGTCTGCACCGTGCCGCTCGGCGCGGTGACCGCGATCGTCACGCGGGCGCCCACCACCGTTTGGCCCTGCGATTTGATACGCACGCCCACTGACAGACAGCCGCGCACCAGGCCGTTGCAGGTCTTCTGGTACAGCTGTAACGCGTCCACGTACATCGGCGCGGAGATCGTGTATGTCACCGTTTGGCTGGTCGAGTGGCCGAGCGCATCCGTCGCGACCACGCTGAAACTGTGCGCGCCCAAAGAACTAGTGTCCAGCGCCGCTCCGTTCGCGAGTGTCCCCACGCAGCTGCTGACGCCCGAACCGCCGTCAGCGCAACTGTACGCCGCCAGCATGCTGCTGTTGCGAGTGTAGACACCCCCGTTGGCTGGCCGCGTGAAACTGATTGTCGGGTTCTTGCGGTCAATCCGGTTGGCGGCGACGGGGCCTGCAGTCGCGCAGTTGCCGGCCACATCGCAGACCTGCCTGCTGGTGGTCACCGCGTTGTTGGTCTCGCTCCCAGCCAGTACCTGTGTCGCCACGCTGAAAACGGCGTCAGCCACGTTGGCGAGCCCCGAGCCAGTGTCGAGCGCGGTGCACGCCAAGGTCACATTGTCACTGTGCCATACGCCATCGGCCGCAGCGCAATTAACCGTCGGGGCAGTGGTGTCGACGACCCAGGTGACGAAGGCTGGTGAGGCATCGACGTTCTGCGCGGCGTCGACAGCCCGCGCCTGGAACGTATGGTTGCCATCCGCCAGATCTTCGACACTCATGGGCGAGACGCACGGGCCGAAATCAGCGGCGTCCAACGCGCACTCGAACGTCAACGGCCCGATGGCGTCGCTGCCAGAGAACGAGAACGTCATGGCCGTCGACCTGGTCAGGGCGGGGATGAGTGCCTTTGAATCGATGGTCGTGTCCGGCGCGGCCGTGTCCACGACCCACGTATAGGCGGCCGGGGAGGCATCGGAGTTGGATGCCGCGTCAACGGCCCGGACCTGGAAGGTGTGATTACCGTCAACCAGCGCGCCGAAGGTCAGCGGCGATTCGCAATTGGCGAAGTCGGCGTCATCGAGTTTGCACTCAAAGCCCGTCACGCCAACGTTGTCGGTGCCCGAAAATGCGAACTGGATCGTGGCAGACGAGACTGGGCTGGTGGACGGCTGCTGGGAGTCGATGTTGGTGTCGGGCGGCGTCTTGTCGCGCACGGAGAACACCTGCGTCGCCTGCGGGGCAGCGTTGTACAGTTCCGAGCCCAACTGGTCAGCGGTGACCGTGCACGCGCCAACCGCGGTCATCGTGACATTGCCGGTGGCAGCATCAAACGTGCAGGCGCCACTCGCGGCAAAGGTCACAACGTTGCCTGAGTCACCGCCGAACGCGGCCGGCGTATATGTCTCTCCTACGCCAGCGTCAACCGGCGCCTGCGAGGTGAATGTCGCGGTCTGATCGGCCTTGTTGACGGTCAGCGACTGCACGCTGCCGGTGGCTGCCAGATTGACCGAACCCTCGGTCACCGAGGCTTGCAGATCACATTGGCCTACGCCCACGAATGTCACCACGTCCTGCTGCACGTCGCAGACCGCCAACGTCAGCGACACCACCGACGGCGTGCCGTCACCCGCTACGCTGTAGGCGACAGTGAAGGCTCCCCCGTACCGCGGATCGGCCGGCAGGTTACTGATGCTGACCGCGCCCGCAGCCTTTGCGGTCAAAGTAAACGTCTGCGTCGCGTCCGGCGCCGTGCCATTGGCGGCGTTGATAGTGATTTCGAAGATGCCGTTTTCGGTCGGAATGCCGCCCAGCAGACCGCTCGCGCTGATCGTCACGCCGTTCGGCAGCGCGCCCACTTCGCTGAACGTCGCGGCAGGAAAGCCACTCGTCGTGAGCTGGAAGCTGTTGGATTCGCCAACGGTGAACTGGACCGCGTTCGGGCTCGTGAACAACGGCGCCTCGTTGACGAGCACCGTGAAGCTTTGGGTTCCGTCCGGGTCGACGCCGTTGGTCGCAGTGAAGGTGAGCGCGTAGCTGCCGCCCGTGCCGACCGCGGGCGTGCCGGACAGTGCGCCCGTGTCCGGGTCAAAGGCCAGCCCGCTGGGCAGCGTGCCGCTCATGCTCAGCGTTTGGGCGGGAAAGCCGCTGCTGGTGACGCTGAACGTTCCCTCAATGCCCACGCTGAAGGTGATGGTGTCAGGACTGGTGATGGTTGGCGCTTCGTTGACCGTCAGCGTGAAGGCTTGCGCGGCCGGCTCACCGACGCCGTTGCTGGCGGTGATCGTGAAGCTGAAGACGCCATACTCGCTTGGATTGCCACTCAAGACGCCGGCGGAGCTCAGCGTGACGCCGCTCGGCAGCGTCCCGTCGGTCGAGAAGGTCGACGCTGGATAGCCGCTGGCAACGACGGTGAAGGTGTTGTCCGTGCCCACCACGAAGGTCGTCGCGTCAAGGCTGGTGATCGCGGGCGGCTCGTTGACGTAGAGCGTGAACTGCTGCACCGCGTCGGGATCAATGCCGTTCGTGGCCGTCACGGTGAGCACATAGGCGGCGCCGCTGCCAACCGCTGGCGTTCCCGACAGCGTGGCAGTGGCAGGGTCATATGTCACGCCACCCGGCAACGTGCCGCTCACGCTGATGGTCGGCGGCAGCAGGCCGTCCGCGCTGAACGTGAAGGTGCCCGCGACACCGACGGCAAAGGTAGAGTTGTCATCACTGGTTAACGTAGGCGGCTGACGCACCGTGAGCGTAGCGGCTGCGCTCGTGTCTGTGCCTGCGACGTTCGTGAAGACTGCTCGATATTGGTTTTGGTCATCGCCCACCACCGGATTGAAGCTGTAAGTGAGGCTCGTCGCGCCGCTGATATTCGAAAACGATTCACCGCCATTTGTGCTGACCTGCCATTGCACAGTGGGAGTGGGGAAGCCAGTTGCAGCGGTGGTAAATGTTGCTGGATTGGGGATAATCACTGTCTGCGTGAACGGATCGGTCGTCACCACGGGAATGGTGTAGACGTGTTGCAGGAGTGTCTTGGCGCTGCCGAAGAAATGGCTATCACCAGAATAGGTTGCAGTAATGGTAACGTCGCCGACCTTCAACGCACTCGTCGTCACAATCGCGACGCCGTTCACCATCGTGACACCGACGCCGTTGTTGAGAAGCGTGCCGTCGCTGGATGTGAAGGTCACGGTGCCTGTCGGCTCGCCTGCCTGCGCGGCGCCGGGTGCCACCGGGTTGGCAGTGGCAGTAAAGGTCACCGAATTGCCTTCTAGGACGAAGGTGGGATCCGAACTCTGCATACTCAGGGTGGTGCCGGCTTTGGTAACCGTGTAGGCCACCGATTGAGAGGAACTGGTCTCGCTCACATCGTCGCCCAAATAGTCAGCGGCGAAACTGTAGTTACCAGGCGCCAGCCAGTCCTGTTCACAGCTTGCGACTCCGCCCACCGGCGTCACGTTCGTGCAACCTGTGATGAGCGTGCCACCACGCTTAAAGTTCACCTGACCTGTGGGAACGTAGGAACCCTCGGTGGGCCGGACCGTGGCACTCACGACGACTGGCTGCCCATAGACGGAGCCACCAGTCGGCGCAATGCTCACCGTCGTCGTCGTCAGCACCTTACCGTTGAAGACTGCGAGGCTGGTGCTTGCGGAGACACCGTCCTTGGTCGCAGTCACTGCCACCGCGATCTGTCCGACCACCGAATTCGTTGTAAGCGGTAGAGCGCTTGCCAGTCCCGTATCTGCGGTCAGCGTGGTGTAGGTTCGCAACCCATTCGAAAACAGACCGCTCGCCCCACTCGCTGGCAGCGTGAACGTGACGCTTGCGCCGTCAATGAGGGCCAGGCTGCCATCGAATACCGCAACTTGCAAATTAGTCGGCAACGTCGTGGACACCGAGACTTGCTGGCCGCTGCCGGCCGAAGCACTGACCGTCTCCGGAACTCCGAGGACATTGGTGGTGGAGTTGCGCAGCCCATAGGCTGTCGATATTTCGACCCCGGTGGTGGTCTGGTCGCCGCTCACCGACGCGGTGACCGAATAGCCGCCTTGCACGTTGTTCGCTCTGAAGGAGGGTGCCACAGCCAGGCCAGTGGATCCCGTGACGGCAGTCGCGACGGTCGTTCCAGTAGTCGTGAAGATGCCACTCGGACCTGATGAGGGCGCGGTGAATGTGACCGTGATGCCAGGCAGCAACTGGTTGTTGCCATTCAATACGGCGGCGTAGAACGGCGTGGGATACGTCGTGTTGAGCAACGTCGCTTGCAGCGAACCATCTCCAGCACTGATCTGAAAGGCCTTGTTGGTGGTACTGGAGGTGTTAGTCATGAAGAAGAAGTACGGCACGGCGTTCTCGGGCGTGGGCTCCGCCGCCACCGCCACGATTTGGTAACTGCCAGCGGTGCCGTTCGCAGTGAAGGCAGGAGCATACGCGACACCTGGGTTGCTTGTATCTCCAATTGCCAGTGAGGATGAGATGACAGTAACGGTGTTTGTTCCATTAGGAAATGTTCCGGTTGCTCCTCCAGAAGACGTCGTTGCGGTGAACGTGATGGCAACCCCATTGACAAACGGATTGCCGGCGATGCTGAGTTGCTGTACCCGGACTCCGACATTCTCGTTGAATGTCGTGCCTACCTGGGCCGAGAGCTGGGTGTTGGAGAGATTGGTGAGCCGGTACTGCTGCGCAGTCGCCAGGACCGCGCTCGGTGCAGGCAGGACCGCTGCGAACGAGGCAAGTACTAGAGCGATGACGAGAAAGCGGAGTGCCGCGCGAGGATGTGATGACGTTAACGAGCTTCGGAGGCCCATCACAATGCGTTCCATTCTACGAACATTCGCTCACACCCCGCCTGGCAACCGACCGGGAGGCAGGCGTCCGGTCACACACGTCGGCAGCTACATGCTGTCGCAGCGCATCCGATTCTGTATTGCCCTATGGCTACAGTGTACGCTACGACAACGAGGGATGTATCACGCAATCGTCATTATTTCGGCAATCCTACGTAGTAGACGGTACCTGCTGCGTGCTCACATGCCAGCAACGATGGTGCTTGGCCCGCCACCACCGCCGTTGACATCTATGCCTCTGTCGCCCAGAATCGCCGCGATTCGACGCCATGTGCGGCGCAAGGTGCGGCGTGACGTGGCTGGAGGGAATGAGCGTGAGCGCGAGCAAAGAGTTGTACCCGTTCGGGTCGCTGGTGTGGCGCAGCATCGGCCCTCATCGCGGCGGGCGCGTCGTGGCGGTGGCCGGCCACCCGACGCAACCCGGCACGTTTTACTTCGGCGGCGCGGCTGGTGGCGTCTGGAAATCGACCAGCGGTGGCGCGCTGTGGGAGAACGTCAGCGACGGCTTCTTCAAGACGGCGGCGGTCGGCAGCATCGCCGTCGCGGAGTCCGATCCCAACGTCATCTACGTCGGGACCGGCGAGACGGCCATCCGCAGCAACGTGTCGCACGGCGACGGCGTCTACAAGAGCACCGACGGCGGCGCGAGTTGGACCAACGTCGGCCTGGCCGCGACGCGCCATATCGGCGACATCCTGATCCACCCCAGCAACCCCGATATCGTCTACGTGGCCGCCTTCGGGCACGCCTGGGGACCCAACCCCGAGCGCGGCGTCTACCGCACCAAAGACGGCGGCGACAGCTGGGAACTGGTGCTGCACACCGACGACAAGAGCGGCGCGATCGACATCACCTGGGACCCGCACAACCCGCGCATCCTCTACGCCAGCCTCTGGGAAGCGCAGCGCTATCCGCATGCGCTGACGAGCGGCGGCGAAGGCTCCGGCATCTGGAAATCGACCGACGGCGGCGACAGCTGGAGCGACATCACACGCAACGAGGGGCTGCCGCAGGCGGGCTTGCTGGGCAAGATCGGCGTGGCGGCCTCGCCGGCCAAACCGGGGCGCGTCTGGGCCATCATCGAGCACGAGACCGAGGGCGCGGTCTACCGCTCCGATGACTTCGGCGCCAGCTGGCGCAAGCTCTCGACCGAGAGTGAGCTGCGCTCACGGCCGTGGTACTACATGCACATTTACGCCGACCCGTCCGACGCCAACACTGTCTGGGTGTTGACGACCGGCTGCTTCAAGTCGAGCGACGGCGGGGCCACCTTCGAGACGATCCCGACGCCACACGGGGACAACCACGACCTCTGGATCGACCCGCGCGACTCCAACCGCATGATCGAGGGCAACGACGGCGGCGCGACCGTCACCTTCGACGGCGCGCAGCACTGGTCTTCGATCCTGAACCAGCCGACCGCGCAGTTCTACCATGTGGTCGCGGACGATCAGGTCCCCTACCACGTCTACGGTTCACAGCAGGACAACTGGGCCATGCGGCTGCCCAGCATCAGCTTCGAGGGCGCCATCTCCTGGAAGGATTACGTCGAGCCGGGCGGCGGCGAGAGCGGCCACATCGCCATCTCGCCCAAACCGCCCCACATCGTCTACGGCGGCGGCATCGGCACCGGCGCGGGCCACGGCCGGCTGCTGGCCTGGAACCCCGAGACGCGCCAGGCGCGCAATGTCACCGTCTGGCCCGAGGCGCACGGCTTCGGCGCCGGCGCGAACATGCTGAAATACCGCTTCCAGTGGACCTTCCCGATCGAGATCTCGCCGCACGACCCCGACAGCGTCTATATCACCTCCAACTTCGTGCACCGCTCCACCGACGAGGGCACGAGCTGGCAGACGCTCTCGCCCGACCTGACGCGCAACGACCCGGAGAAGATCCAGTCCTCCGGCGGGCCGATCACGGCCGACAACTCCGGCGCGGAGATCTACTGCACCATCTTCGCCTTCCGCGAGTCGCCGCACGAGAAAGGCGTCTTCTGGGCCGGCTCCGACGACGGCCTCGTGCACATCTCGCGCGATGGCGGCCAGACCTGGGACAAGATCACCCCGCCCGACCTGCCGGAATGGGCGCAGATCTACACCATCGAGCCCTCGCCGCACGACAAGGCCAGCGCCTACCTGGCCGCCACGCGCTACAAGCTCGACGACACCAGGCCCTACCTCTACAAGACCAACGACTACGGCCAGACCTGGACCAAGATCGTGGCCGGCATCCCGGACGACGAGTTCACGCGCGTCATCCGCGAGGACCCCGAGCGACGCGGGCTGCTCTACGCCGGCTCCGAGACCGGCGTCTACGTCTCGTTCGACGACGGCGGCAACTGGCAGCGGCTGGAGAGCAACCTGCCGGTCGCGCCGATCCACGACCTGGTCATCAAGGACACCGACCTGCTGGCAGCCACGCATGGCCGCGCTTTCTGGATCCTGGACGACGTCACCCCGCTGCGCCAGCAGCAGCCCGGCGCGAGCGGCACGCGCCTCTACCAGCCGCGCCCGGCCACGCGCTACCGCCACTACGGCCGCGCCTTCGGCCTGACTCCGGACATCACCAACTACAAGATGACCGGTCCGGTGACGGTCGCCTACACGCCCAAGAAACTGCCCACCGGCGGCTTCAGCGAGGCGTTCCTCGACGCCGGCCAGAACCCGCCCGACGGCGCGATCGTGCACTACTGGCTCGACAGCGCGCCTGGCGAGGACGAGGAGGTCACGCTGACCTTCCTCGACGCCGATGGCAACGAGCTACGCAGCTTCTCCAGCAAGGATGAGGACGCGCCCAAGCCCAGCAAGCTGGCCGGCGCCAACCGCTTCGTCTGGAACCTGCGCGCCGCCAAGCCGACCGCGCTGGAGGGCGCCGAGAAGCCCAAGGGCTTCGCGGCCATGATGGAGGGCGCCGTCGCGCCGAAAGTCGTGCCGGGCAGCTACCAGGTGCGCCTCAAGGTTGGCGACACGGAGCAGACCCAGCCGTTCGAGGTGCTGCCCGACCCGCGCTTCGCCGAGCGCGCCGCGGACATCCAGGCGCAGTATGAGATCAAGAGCGGCATCCGCGACCAACTCTCCGAGGTGCACGGCACACTCAACCAACTGCACAAGGTCAAGAAGCAGGTCGAAGCCTGGGAGGAGCGCGCCAAGGCTGACAACCAGGAGGAAATCGCCACCCGCGCCGCCGCGCTGAAAGAGCAACTGACCGGCATCGAAGGCGAACTCGTCAACCTGGATGACGACAAGCCCAAGCCCGGCCCCGCCAAGCTCAAGGAGAAACTCATCACGCTCAGCATCATGGTCGACGAATCGGACCACGCCCCCACGCAGGGCGCCGAGGAGGTCTACGGCCACCTGAGCGAGGACATCGTGACCCAGAAGGCGCGCCTGCAACAGGTCATCGCCGACGAGGTCGCCAAGCTCAACGACCTGATCGCGAAGGCCAAGCTGCCGCCGATCGGGGCGTAGCTCACATGCGCTGACACTGACACAGGGGCCGCCACGCTGGCGGCCCCTGTCGCGTCGTGCGCTACACCCCCAGGCGCGTCAGGTTCTCAGCGGCGGAATCGGCGCGATGCAGTTGGTCTCGCAGTCGCCGCCCGAGATGGGGCAGCACAGACGCGCCCCGCACGCTGAGCATGTGTAGCCAGGCGGGCAACAGCCTTCCACCGCTTGACCATTGAGCGTGTCAACACAGCAACTGCTGGGTGGCGTGTCTTCGCTGCCAGCGCAGATGAACGTGGAATCGTAGCCTCCGCCCACGTACGTGCAGCATTCCTCAGCCTGTGACGGTCGGTCATAGCAAATCTGCCCGCCCGGCGTGAATGTCGCGCCGCACGTCTGGCTGCCCGGACAGCAGGCGCCATCAATACAGTTGAAGTCAGCGTCGCAGCACGCATCCCCGCAGGCGGTCTGGTTGACCGCGCAGCCGGAGCAGTTCGGCTTACAGACGCCGTCGCAGCATGCGTAACCCTCGGTGCAGTGGTTGCCGCACGTCCCGCAGTGCGTCGGATCGCTCTGCAGGTCGACGCAGACGTCGGACGCGCAGTCGCACGGCGTCTGCCCGGCGGGACAACCGCCGCGGCAGTTGCCATCGCAGCATTGCTGGCCCGCGCCACAGACGTGGCCGCAGGCGCCGCAGTTGGCCGGATCGGTTTTCAGGTTGGCGCAGGCGCCGTCGCAGCAACTCTCGCCGTCGAGCCCGCGGCAGATGTTGCCGCACGCGCCGCAGTTCTGCTGGTCGTCCGTGAGGTCTTTGCACAGCCCGTCGCAGCAGGTGTCGCGCCCCTCGACGCATAGGACATCGCTTTCTTTCCAGCACAGTGGGATCCGAAGCTTGGAATTCACGTGACTTGAAGTCGCGGC
>JADMIO011618394.1_pt1 | contig 52041 bp, 47 predicted proteins | sample 8958161 | NCBI WGS metagenome assembly JADMIO01 (sample SAMN16585339, study PRJNA669376) | soil metagenome | isolation source: Crop rotation soil | place: USA: Cullars Rotation, Alabama | collected 2011
AAGAAAAACCGAGAAGGCGACCCCAAAAAAGCTGAAAGATGCGCGCAAAAAGGGGCAAGTGGCAAAAATACAAGATTTGCCAGCCGCTCTGACTTTCGTCGTATCGATCATTGGAACGCTTGCCTCCATGAGTTTCATGTATGACCAGATTGCCTCTTATTTCCTTCAAATGTTTTACGCGGTGGCAAATTCTGCGGAGGATTTTGAAAACAAAGCTCCCGGCTATTTCAATCTGGCTTTGCAGACGATCCTGAACTGCAGCCTTCCTATTATGGTGATCGTCTGTTTCGTCGGCGTGATCGTCAGTTTCCTTGTGGTTGGTCCTGTGTTTTCCTTAGAAGCGATGAAATTCGATTTTAAAAAGCTCAATCCGGTCGAAGGGATTAAACAAAAGTTCAAACTAAAAGTATTGGTGGAGTTGATTAAATCGATTGCCAAGATTGTCGGAGCAGCGATCATTATCTATTTAGTGATCTGGCAAAGCTTGCCCGAGTTGATTGCCACGGTGCTGATGCCTGCGATCGGAAGCGCTTCCGTCGTCAGTAATTTTTTATTTACCGCTGCCATTCGGGTCGGCATCTTTTTCCTCGTTGTGGCTCTTTTCGATTTGGCTTTCCAGAAAAAGAACTTCGCCAAAGAAATGAAAATGGAAAAATTCGAAGTCAAACAAGAATATAAAGACACGGAAGGCGACCCGATGGTTAAGGGAAGGCGCAGAGAGATGTTCCGCGAAATCGCCTATCAAGAAGGGCCGGGAGCCGCCCGCAGAGCCCGCGCGATCATCACTAACCCGACCCATATCGCAGTCGCCTTGAAATACAACCCTGAAGAAGAACCAGCTCCGATCATTTTGACCATGGGGACAGGGGCTTTCGCAGACCGGATCATCAAAATAGGTGTCGAAAACAAAATCCCAATCATGCGAAATGTAGAATTAGCAAGAGAGCTATACAGTAAAGGGAAAATTTCCGATTATATTCCAGAGGACACCTACCAGGCTGTTTCTGAAATTCTCAAGTGGATTGAATCTCTGGAAGCGAATCCAGATATGAATGTGGAATTATTGCGATGAAATTCTTAGATAGACTGAGCCGATTTTTAGGGGGGGAGAGGGCTTTGTCCTCGATTTCCGGATCGAGCGATTTGATTTTGGCGGGCCTCATCATCGCCATCATCATGATGTTGATCTTTCCAGTTTCCCCTCATGTCATCGACGTCTTGATCTCGATCAATTTAGCGGTATCCGTCTCGCTTTTGTTTGTGGCGCTCTATATCCAAAAAGCGATTCAGCTCTCGATGTTCCCTTCTTTGCTTCTTATCACCACGCTGTATCGTTTGGGAGTCAACATCTGCTCTACCCGGCAGATCCTACTTCATGCGAATGCAGGGCGCATCATCTTCGCGTTCGGAAACTTCGTTGTGGGAGGCAACTACGTCGTCGGAGGCGTCGTCTTCCTCATCATCACCATTGTGCAATTCATCGTCGTCGTCAAAGGCGCTGAAAGGGTCGCCGAGGTAGCTGCTCGCTTTACTTTGGATGCGATGCCGGGCAAACAGATGTCGATCGACGCTGATTTAAGATCGGGGGTGATCGACCAGCAGCAAGCGCGCGAGCTTCGTTTAGGCCTGACTAAAGAAAGCCAGCTTTACGGAGCCATGGACGGCGCGATGAAATTCGTGAAAGGGGATGCGATTGCGGGCATCGTGATCACGGCCATCAACATCATCGGAGGCTTGATCATTGGAGTCATGATGCACGGAATGACACTCGCCCAGTCGGCCAAAATCTATTCCTTATTGTCCATCGGCGACGGCTTGGTCACCCAAATCCCAGCCCTGATGATTGCGATCACTGCGGGTATGGTCACCACGCGGGTTTCCAGCGAGAGAAAAGACGCCAACTTAGGAAGAGAAATTTCCGAACAGCTTTTGAGGCAGCCCAAAGCCCTCATGATTGCAGGCGGAATTTTGTTCTTGATGGGTTGGATTCCCGGCTTCCCCGCCATCCCCTTTACGATCCTATCTGTGATCGTTGGAGTCATGGGGTATGTATTTTGGAATAACTCGCGCAGGACTGCGGCAAAAGCAGTGGCCGGCATTGGACCTAGAGAGACCGACGTGCGCGGACATGCGATCACGGGGGGCCCTTCTGAAGATTATGCATTGACCCTTCCCGTGGTTTTGGAAGTAGGCTCCGCTATTTCCCTTTTGCTCCGTAAAGACAAGCAGGGTCTTACTTTTATCGACCAAATGATTCCGAAAATGAGGCATGCCCTCTATCAAGATTTAGGGGTCCGTTTTCCAGGAGTCCACGTAAGGACCGATTCCCCTTCCTTGGAACCGAATGAATATGCGATCCATTTGAACGAAGTGCCTATTGTCCGCGGAAAATTGATTCTAAAACATCTTCTCACCAATGAAAGCGAAGAAACTCTCAGACGGTACAACATCCCCTTTATCGCTTCCAAAGGCTCCCTTGGGATGCCTGCGCTTTGGGTAGATGAAAAATATCAGGAAATCCTTCAGCGCGCAGGGATCCGTTTCTGGACTGGATTGGAAGTGATGATCCTCCATCTATCCAAGTTCTACAGGCAATATGCCAGCGAATTTATTGGTATCCAAGAAGTGCGGGCGATTTTGGAATTCATCGAAAAATCCTTCCCTGATCTCATCAAAGAAGTCACCCGCCTTGTGCCTCTGCAAAAACTTACGGAGATCCTGCGCCGTCTTGTCCAAGAACAGGTTTCCATCAAAGACCTTCGTACCGTACTAGAAGCCTTAAGCGAATGGGGCCAAACAGAAAAAGACGTGGTTCTCCTGACTGAATATGTCCGCTCCTCCCTGAAACGCTATATCAGTTACAAATACTCTCTTGGCCAATCGGTCCTTTCCGTTTATTTGTTGGACCCTGAAATCGAAGATATGGTCAGAGGCGCGATCAAACAAACATCGGCTGGTTCTTATTTAGCGCTCGATCCTGACTCGGTTCAATTAATCCTCCATTCGATGCGCAATACGATTCAGCCGACGCCTCCTGGAGGGCAGCCTCCCGTCCTATTGACGGCAATCGACGTGCGCAGGTTCGTCCGCAAATTGATCGAAGGAGAATTCCCCGATTTAGCTGTGGTCTCCTACCAAGAGATCGTCCCAGAAATCCGCATTCAACCTCTCGGAAGGGTACAGTTAACGTAAATGTCTTCTGGGATCAGCACCCTATCTTCCAGCGTTCAAAAAGAATGGGAATTAGCTCATTCCAATTCAATTAAGGCCTCTTCAAGCTGTTTGAGCCTATCTGAAAAAGTCAAAGGGGTATTCACTACGGCTCGCGGGGATGTTTATGAAGGCGATTTTATCAATGGTCAAATGACCGGACAGGGACGATGGAAGTATGCCAATGGAAATACCTATGAAGGAGGAGTAATCGACGGTAAAAAACACGGAAAAGGCATCTTTAAATCGTATAAGAAGGCTATGTCGTTCGAGGGTGATTTTCTCAACGGTAAAATAACAGGGAAAGCTCGTTTTACTTTGTACAATCAGGAAGTTTATGTAGGAGATGTAGTCAATGATAAACCGCATGGAAAAGGTAAAAAGACTTGGCTTGATGGGACATTTTACAAAGGAGCTTTTGTTCAGGGTGAGTTAACTGGGGAAGGTCGAAAAATTTGGCCGGATGGGACATCTCACAAAGGAACTTTTGTTCAGGGTGTTTTAAACGGAAAAGGCCAAATAAACTTGCCGAATGGGATATCTTACAAAGGAACTTTTGTTCAGGGTATTTTAAGCGGAAAGGGGCAAGTGGATTTCCCAGATGGGGAATCTTCTCATGGAACTTTTGATCAGGGTGTTTTAAACGGAAAAGGCCAAATGATTTGTTCGGATGGGACAGCTTGCCAAGGAACTTTTAAAAAAGGTTTTTTTTGCAGCGACGCTTCTAATTTGGGAGACCTCCCATTCATTGAACTGCTGATTGGTTCTAAATTACATTCAACAAGGCTTCTAAGCATAGAATATCCTCTTGGGATTCTTTCCGATTATCTAATCAAAAATAATTATAACGAACTAGGCAGCTCTTTAAAATCCGCACATTCAATCTACTATCAAAATCGTACGAGCGATACGTCCTCTTCTGCAGCCGCTGTTTGGAAACAGCTGCAAGATAAAAAACCTCAACTTTTATTGTATGGAAGTAAAACTCACTGCTTGGGATTAAATATTATTCCAAATTCTTTTTCTAAATCAGTCTCTTTTGAAATTTTCAATTCAGGACAAGGACTCCCTCAATTTCATGCGAAGCATCATTCAAAGCCAGGAAAATTTCAGACCAAATTGACAGTGGAAATTCCAGAAACCGAATTGAAATTAGAAAAAATATCTGCATTCTTGCAATGTAGTCGATTTAAAACTATAGAAGAAGCGTATGAAGAAATAACCAAAATTCCCAGAGCTAAAGTAGTCCAGCCAGATGAACGATCCGCTGTTTGGCAGAAAAGCCAAGGAGACAAGAATTGTTCTATCGAATGGATGTTTGCTGTTTTAAGGAATAAAATGACCAAATACCATTATGACCAAATGCGGGTCGGCCTATTTTCAAAATGTATTTTAGAAGGGAAAAAAAGAAAAACCATTGGACCTGAAATCGAAGCGGAATTAAATCGGAAAATTCAAAAAAGAAATAAAAGAATGCGTGTGCGGAACCTGGCAGGCTTTGAAAAATTCTTAAAGCAGGTTGAAAAAGTTCATTTATTTTGCTAGCTTCCCAATTAGAAAGCTTAAATAAATCGGACCTCCATGTCAGACCCGCGGATTTCCCCCTCGATTCCGATCAGCCATCAAGCGGTGCGGATGATCCAGCAGGAGGTCGCCTCCGAAAACGCCCAGCAGGTGGAAAGCGAAGAAGATTTAAACCAATATTTCGAACTCTCCAGCTTCAACCCCTTAGTGCAGGCGCAGCGTTTTAGGAATTTCAGGGAATTGCAGCAATCGTCCTTAAGCCACAAAATGGAAGAGACCGAAACGACGGATGAGAAAGTCATTCTGGCCGTTGAAAAGATCGACGAGGCCGCAGCCCGATTCCAACGCAATAACTACGAATTAAATGCGAAAACGCTTCGCATCCTTCGCGATCAGATCCTGGCCGACCCTACAAACATCCTTGAAAAAATCCTCGCCGTCTACGGCGATCCCGCCCTTGCGGACGAGGCGCTCGATTTTCTCATCGAGACGACTGATCCCGACATGCAAGAGCTCTTGCGCCAGGCGAAAAAAGAGCTCAACGACACCCGCGGCAGAGAAATTAAAGCCGGGCGCAATATGGGGGCTCAAGCGCGCGAATTTGCGGCGGAAGGGCTGGGATCGCCCACATCGCTGCGCGATTTATATCGCGATGTCACTCTCAATCCCCGCGAACCTTTAAAGCTGTTTGATGAGCTGACCGAAAAATTCCGCTATCCCAAATTGAAGACAGCTATCAATTTTATGCTCCATTCTTTAGGCAGCGATTTAAAGGCGAAAGGCCCCTCTATCGACCGAGGCGAATTGAAGCGGCTGCTGGATGAAACCCGCTCTTTGCAAGGGATCCTAGGCATTTTCCGCTTTTTTCAATCGCGGATGAAATTGATTTTACGGGAATTCGCTTCCTACAATTTGGCTTTTCCCCCTCGCTTGGATTTCGAAACGATGGCCCGGATTTTTGTAAAAATTTTGGCCGAACGGTATATCAATCCGGAAAAAATTTTCCAAATGGCCAAACTTCTCGGGATTTCCGAAGAGGCGGCAGCGCAGCTGATCATCTATACTCAAATGAGAGATGCACTAAAACAGATCGCCCCCCGCTACTTCCGCAACCCGCAGCACCGAGATGAATTGACGAAAACCTTCATCGATACGATCGACAAGCTAGAAGATCAGTTGGAAGAAGAGGGAGAAAAAGAGGAAGAGGAAAAAGAAAAGGATGATTGATCGATTTCAAGAACTCCTCAATGAATTAGGGCACGTTTTCAATTTGGCCCTTCACATCGACAAACACCATGCCTGTTCGATCCAAGTCTCCGAACATCTGACTGTGCAGCTCCAATTGGATTCTTCCCAAGAAAACCTATTTTTATTTGCAAAAGTGGTTGAAATCCCTCCAGGAAAATTCAGAGAAAACGTACTGCGGGAAACCTTAAAAGCCAATGCGTTATTCGACCCGCGGATCGGGATCTTCGGCTACCTGTCACAAACCAATCATCTAGTCCTTTTCCAAAGATACCCTTTGGAAATGTTAAATGGAGAACGGTTGGCAGGATTATTAGGAGCTTTTTTAGAGTTTGGCGATAGCTGGCGCCAAGCCATATCAAATGGCCAGCCTGCGCCTCCGAACCCTGCCGTGTCTTCCCGCCCCTTCGGCATGAAATGAAGACAGATAAACACTGGAAAAGGATTGGCCTGTTTCCTCACCATGGTATCTGCTTGCCTCTTTCTGCCCTGCGCACAAAAAAAAGCTGCGGCATCGGCGAGTTTTTAGACTTGATTCCCCTCATCGATTGGTGCAGCAGCCTCAAAATGGATTGCCTGCAACTGCTTCCTCTCAACGATAGCGGAAACGATCCAAGCCCTTACAACGCCTTGACTTCTTGCGCGCTGGATCCGGTTTATTTGAGTTTGGCAAGCCTTCCTGATGCGGGATCAAAATCTCTCCCTAATTTGAATTCGTTCAGCCCCTTTTCCCAAACCCAGCGGGTTTCTATTATTGAAGTCAAACAGCGCAAAATCGACTGGCTCCGCGGCTATTTCTCCCTCGTTTTTCCTTCCGTATCGAAAACCGCCAGCTACCAAAATTTTGTAAAAAGCCATCCCTGGGTTGAGACTTATGCCTTATTCAAATCGCTCAAAAACCAATTCCAAGACCAATATTGGAAAGATTGGCCTTTAGAATATCAATCGCCCAAACCAGAACATTTCGTTGAACAAAAAAAAGAAATCGATTTCTACTGCTTTCTCCAATTTCTTTGCTTCGATCAATTGGAAACAGTCCGGGCGCACGCCACCCGCCGCGGCGTTTTTATCAAAGGAGATGTCCCTATTCTCTTAAGTCCCGACAGCGCCGATGTGTGGGCCCACCGCTCTTTTTTCCGCCTCGATCTGGCTGCAGGCGCCCCTCCCGATCTATATAATCCTTTAGGACAGAAATGGGGGTTTCCCCTGTTTAATTGGGACGCCATGCGCCATAGCGGATTTTCCTGGTGGAAAAGACGTCTCGCCGTCGCCGAAAAACTGTTCCATATCTATCGAATCGATCATGTAGTCGGTTTTTTCCGCATCTGGGCGATCCCCGAAGAAAACAAACCCAAGGATGGTTTTTTCATACCCGCTGATGAAAATTTATGGCTCGGGCAAGGCAGGGAAATCCTCGAAATGATGCTGGATGCCTCTCCCCTTCTTCCGATTGCCGAAGACCTCGGGACAATCCCTCCCATGGTGCGTCCTCTTTTAAAAGAACTAGGCATTTGCTCAACAAAAGTAGTCCGCTGGGAAAGGCGCTGGCTGGAAGATAAGAGCTATATCCCCTTCGACCAATACGAACCCTTCAGCATGACGACCGTTTCCACGCCCGATATGGACACCCTCAAACTTTGGTGGAGAAAATATCCTGATGAATCGATCCCTTTCGCCCAGTTTAAACATTGGGCCTACCAGCCCAATCTCTCCTCGGACCATCAAAAAGAAATTCTTCATGACGCCCATCACACATCGAGCTACTTCCATATCAACTTGCTGCAAGAGTACCTCGCTTTATACCCTGAACTCGTATGGCCCAATCCAGAAGATGAGCGGATCAATATCCCGGGCACCCTTCTTCCCACCAATTGGGCCTACCGTTTCCGTCCCTTTTTAGAAGAAATCCTGGGTCATTCCAAACTAGTCGAATCCATCGGGAGGATTTTAACAGGAAAGTAAACCCAAAAAATATTGCTTCATTGACTCCCCCAGCCCTCCCCCGTTAATATAGGAAAAAAAGGAGACCTCTCTTGAAACGCTTCTTGTTGCTCCTTGCCCTTTTGACTTCTACTTTAGGGGGCGCCGTTGCCTCCTCATCGCTTTCCTCTCTCTATTCCACTCTCGACCCTACTTCCGTTTCCCAGCATTTCGCCTTTTATGAATTGTATCCAAAAACGGTCGAAGGGCGGCAAGCTTTAAGGCACGCGTGGGAGCTTTTAAGCGGCGGATGCACCGACTGCGATCCCGAATTGATCCTTCCTTCCCTGGATCCGCAGCCTCTCATCTCTTTTGTGAACCGGGCCTCCCATGAAAATTCTCCTCTTTTGAACGAAGAGCAATTGTCGGTGATTGAAAAATTGTCCCGCCACCTCGGCAATCGGAAACTGAAAGGGTTCGGGGTTTGGGATTTGGGCCAATTTTTAAAGCTTCCTAAAGAAGAAGTGGATTTGGCGCGCGGATTGCTGATTGCGGAGCTGGGATCCGAGTCCGCAGACCAATTGAAAATCCGCAGCTATGAAGCCAATATCGATTTAATGGCCCTTCAAATTTTGGCCCGTTTGTCACCGCAGGCGACGCCTTTAGAAAAAGTCAGAGCGATTAATGATTATATTTTTTCAGAACTCCGCTTCCGATTCCCGCCTCATTCTCTGTACGCCAAAGATATCGACGTCTATACATTCCTCCCTTCCGTTCTGGATGGCCGCCGAGGCGTTTGCTTAGGAGTCTCAATCCTCTATCTTTGCTTAGCCCAGCGGTTGGACCTCAATTTAGAAGCAATCACGCCTCCCGGTCACATTTATGTACGTTATGCGGGACCCAATGAGGAAATCGTAAATATAGAGACGACGGCACGAGGGATCGACGTCCCTTCTGAAATGTATTTGGGACTAGAAACCAGGAAACTGCAAAAAAGGACGATCCGGGAGGTAATCGGATTGGCTTTCATGAACCAAGCAGCCGTAAGCTGGCATAAAAACGACCCACAAACAGCGGTCAAACTTTATGAAAAGGCACGCCCATTTCTAGAAGACGATTATCTTTTAAACCTGTTTTTGGGATTTAACTACTTATTTGTCGGAAATGAACAAGAAGGGAAAAAGCTTCTTGAAAAGGTGAAGGGAATCGTTCCAGACCATGCCATTTCCGCAGATACGATTTCAGAAGATTATTTAGCAGGCCGCACCGATGCGGAATCGATTTTGGCTGCATTCGGAGAAGTCGATGAGACCAGGGAATCGATCCTTAAAAAACAAAAAAAGTTAGAACAAGTCGTTTTAAAATTCCCCCAATTCCGGCAGGGACTTTTCCATTTAGCCACGACCTGGCTCCAATTAGGGCGGGAAAAAGAGGCTCTTCCCCTGCTCGAAAAATACATCCAAATGCATCCCCTTGATCCTACGGTGAACTACTATCTTTCAGCGATCCATTACCAACGCCATAATTTCAATCAGGCTTGGAAATATCTCAATGTCGCCGAACAACTCGTTTCGAAAAGAGACCACCATCCTCGTGCCTTGAAACAACTTCGGCAAGAGTTGGAGCGAGCCTGCCCAGAACCTTTATCCAAAGACACCTTATGACTTCCCTCCTTCTCGCCATCTCCCTGATTGCAGCGCAATCGATTGATTATGAAATGAGCGCGGCAGAAAGAAAACAAACAGGCATCGGAAAATTAACCGAAAAAGAGAAAGCCGAATTGCAAAATTGGGTCGACAATCATTACTCGAAAAGGGTCGAACCCCTGCAGCAAAAACCTGCAGGGCAAGGTACGATTCAAGAAAATTTGAAAAATGGCCGCTATATCCGGTTAAGCGACGGGACTCTTTGGAGCATCCATCCTCAAGATACGCCCATTACCCAAAGCTGGATTACACCAGTGGAAATTCTAGTTACACAAAGCGGCGATCCTGCCTATCCTTACAAGCTGACCAATAGTTTGACAGGTTCCTCAGTCCGAGCCCAAAAAGCCACCTCCGCAACCTAATCATGCAAGAATTTAGACATCAGGCTGCTCTGCGAGATTCTCGAAAATGGCTGCATAGATCCTAAAGTATCGCTTTCAAGGAAATGCTGTGTGCATAAGACGTTAAAAAAATGTCTGCCGCCACGAAGTAAGCGGCTAATCTGCGCAAGTAGGGACCCGCGAAGCGGGAGACATGCGCAGCCCATGCCCACTGAACTGCGGATACTTTGTAGAGAGCGGGGGTGCGCTCTCTACAAAGGGGAGCAGGTAAAATCGCAGCATAGGAGAGCGCGAAGCGCGATGGGGGCAGTGTTTCTACACCCCCTCCGACGAGCACGCGATAGGATCGTTTCGATCCGATCTACGCAGTTGCAGTCGGGCCGCCTGGGCGTGCGAGGGCAGCGCGGAAAGGGGATCCCAAAAACGCATCGTTTTTGGGGAAATTCCGCAGAGCAGCCCGACCGTCGAGGTCAATTCTTATTCAAGCCTAAGAAAAATCTCCCACGTGCTAAAATGGACGCTCTTACAGGAGATCGTCTTATGGCGCCCCAATTCACTGAAGCTGTCACTCAAGCAATTGAAGAAGCCTTTCAATATGCACAATCCAAATCCCACACAGAAGTCACCGAAAACCATTTGCTCCGGGCTCTCTTGCTTGATTCCCAGGGTTACTTTGCGTCGATTTGCAATTCGGCGGCTTTGGATCCTACGCTCCTGATGAGCCAAATTGAATCGGCATTGAATTCCCTTCCCCTTTTTACAGGCGCGCCAAGCGCTCCCCAATTTTCCGTCGGCCTGCAGCAAAAAATCCAAGAAGCCGAAAAAATAGCCAAATCTTGGAATGATTCCTACATCAGCAGCGACCATCTTTTCCTGGCTTATTGGGACAAGCCGATCGAGCCTTTGGCTTCCTGGAAAAAAATATCTAAAAAATCGCTGAAGCAGATTGAAGCAGAAATTAAAAAATTGCGCGGCGACCGCCACATGGATTCTCCCACGGCGGAAGGCAATCTGAAAGCGTTAGAAAAATATTGCAAAAACCTCACTGGACTTGCAAAACAAGGCAAACTCGACCCGGTCATTGGCAGGGATGAAGAGATCCGCCGCACCATTCAAGTGCTTTCCCGTAGAACAAAAAATAACCCCATGCTGATTGGAGAGCCAGGGGTAGGCAAAACAGCAATTGCCGAAGGCCTCGCCCACCGAATCATTCAGGGAGATGTGCCTGACTCATTAAAAGGAAAAGAATTACTGGCGCTCGACATGGGCAGCCTGATCGCAGGCACCAAATTCCGAGGAGAATTCGAAGAACGTTTGAAAGCGATCCTTCAAGAAATTGAAAAAAGCGAAGGGAAAATCCTTCTTTTTATCGATGAAGTACACACTCTTGTAGGAGCAGGGGCTAGCGAGGGATCTATGGACGCGGCAAACCTTTTAAAACCTGCTTTGGCCCGCGGACAGCTCCACTGCATTGGCGCCACCACTTTAAATGAATATCAAAAATACATTGAAAAAGATCCTGCTTTAGAGCGCCGTTTCCAACCTGTACAAGTTCCCGAACCCAGTTTGGACGATGCCGTCTCGATCTTGCGCGGATTAAAAGAACGATATGAAATTTATCATGGCGTCCGCATAACGGAAGGAGCGCTCCATGCAGCGGTTCATCTTTCTTCCCGTTACATTATAGACCGCCGCCTTCCCGATAAAGCGATCGATCTGATGGATGAAGCAGCCAGCTTAATCCGCATGCAAATTGGCAGCCTTCCTCTCCCTATCGATATTAAAGAAAGAGAATTAGGGGCTTTGATCGTCAAGCAAGAAGCTTTGAAACGCGAAGCCGCCGCCGGCAATAAGCAGGAAATTGAAGACGCAGAGAAAAAAATCGCCAAACTCAAGGAAGAATTAGCCCAGCTCCGCGGAAAATGGAATCAGGAAAAAGCGCTCATCCAAACTCTCAAAGAGAAAAAAGACGCTTTGGAAAAACTTCGTTTTCAAGAAGAGGAAGCGGAGCGGAATTTCGACTACAATAAAGTAGCTGAGATCCGCTATAGCCAAATCCCAGACATGCTAAAGAAAATGGAAGACGATCAAAAAAAGCTCCACCAATTGAAAGGAAGGCTTTTGCAAGAAGAAGTCGATGAAAGCCTAATTGCCCAGATTGTTGCGAAATGGACCGGCATTCCTGTGGAAAAAATGTTGGAAAAAGAAACGCAAAAGATTTTGGACTTGGAAAAGCTTTTAGAAAAGCGGGTAGTTGGGCAGCCGCTTGCAGTCAAAGCTGTCAGCGAGGCGATCCGCAGATCGAGAGCCGGACTCAACGACCCTCAAAGGCCAGTGGGTGTGTTTCTTTTCATCGGTCCTACAGGAGTGGGAAAAACAGAATTGGTCAAAGCGCTGGCCGAACAATTATTCGATAAAGAAGATGCTATCATCCGTCTGGACATGTCCGAATATATGGAAAAACATAGCGTCTCCCGGCTCGTTGGATCCCCTCCTGGATATGTAGGATATGAAGAAGGAGGCCAGTTGACAGAAGCCCTTCGCAGGAAACCTTACTCCGTCGTTCTGCTCGACGAGTTGGAAAAAGCGCATCATGACATTTTCAACATTCTGCTGCAGATTTTTGACGAAGGAAGGATCACAGATAGCAAAGGGCGCAAAGTCAACTGCAAAAATGCCCTTTTCATCATGACTTCCAACCTCGGATCCGACCTCCTCCTAAAAAAAATGGAGCAGAAAAAAGGAGCATCCTGGAGCAAAGAAGAACTTTTGACTGTAGTAGAGCCGGTCCTCAAATCGACCTTTAGACCTGAATTTTTGAACCGGCTCGATGAAGTTCTCCCATTCCTTCCTCTCACCCTGGAAAATATAGAAAAAATCGTCGCCCTTCAACTCAAACGGGTGGCCATCCGCTTGGAAGAAAGAGGAATTATTTTTACTTGGGATCCCCAGGTAGTCAAATATTTAGCGGAATCAGGATACGACCCCTATTTTGGGGCGCGTCCTCTCAAAAGGCTGATCCAAAATGAAGTAGTAAATCTATTTTCTACTGCTATTTTAGAAGGGAAAATTCCCAAAAAGTCAAAAATTTTATTAACTCTAAAACAAGAAAATTCCCATTGGAAGGTCCATTACGAAATTGGAAAGTCTTATTGATGAAATATAGAAGGGCTGTTATGATGGGGCCTCATTTTTAACTCGAGAAATTTTATGTCTAGAACTTGCGCATTCACTGGAAAAAGATCAAGCTTTGGCCGTACCTATGCCCTGCGCGGTATCGCGAAGAAGAAAAAAGGGATCGGCTTGAAAGTCACAGGCTGCACCAACCGCCGATTCCTCCCAAATTTGAAGACGAAACGTCTTTGGATTCCTGAAGAAAACCGCTTCGTCACTCTCCGATTATCTGTGGCCGCGCTCCGCACCATGGACAAGAACGGGATTGGAGCTGTTGTGCGTAAAATGCGCAAAGCTGGGAAAAAAGTTTAATTTCTTTTTGAATTAGTCTATAAGGGCATGTTTTGCGAGAAACGTGCTCCTTTATGTTTTTTAAAAAACTAAAAAAACCTCTCCCGCCCCCCGCACAGCCGCCTTCTCCAAAGCCTCCAGCTAAAAAAAAATCCTTTCCCTGGAGCATCCCTAGCATCTTACTGGCCGTTCTCTTTTTTTGCTTTTGGTTCGTTTATCAATCCCTAGCCCCGAATCTTCCCCAACATACAGAACCTATCCGCCTCTATTCAAACCAGTGCCAGCAGGATTTGCGAGCCACCCTCCTTAACGCCATCCGGAATGCGCATGAATCGATCCATCTGGTCATGTTCGGCCTCAGCGACCGCGCGATTTTATCAGCCTTAATCCAGAAAATCCAACGGGACATTCCCACAACTATTTATTATGACTCGACAGGGACGCCGAAAATTGAAAAAATTTTAGAAGGGGGCGATATCCACCCCATCAAAAGCTCCGGACTGATGCATCAGAAAATTTTGATTCTGGATGACGAGACCGTCTTTATCGGATCTGCCAATATGACTTCCGCATCCCTCCGGATGCATGACAATCTGGTCGTGGGTTTGATCAGCCGTAAAATCGCCCAGTTCTTAAAAGAACACGAACCCTACACTTCAGGCTACCTTCAGACGGTGGTAGGCGGGCAGGAAGTGGAAATTTGGCTCCTCCCCGATGCGAGAGGGCATGCCCTGCAAGATCTCAAGAAAAAAATCCGAAGCGCCTCCCGCTCCATCCGGATCGCCTTATTTACCTTCACTCATCCAGGACTAATCGATGAAGTCGTCCATGCCCACCAACGAGGAATCCAAGTGACAGTCGTCGTCGATATGCACTCAGGATTGGGAGCCTCAGCAAGCGCACTCGACCGGCTCAAAAAAGCTGGAGTCCCTGTGCTGCTCAGCCAAGGAACGCAGCTCCTCCATCACAAATTTATTTACATCGATGATACGACCCTGCTTACAGGATCTGCGAATTGGACCAAGGCGGCCTTTTACAAGAATAGCGACTGCTTTCTCATCCTTCACAATCTAAACCCCGACCAAAAATCTTTTATGAAACGGCTTTGGAGCCAAATCGAAACCGGCGCCAAAAGAAATTAACCGACTTTAGCTTGTCACTTATATGGCGCCCAGTTATTTTGAAGAAAAGGTTAGTATGAATTAGTATGAATATCTTTTACATCGCCTTTTCCCTCTTCTTGTTGATGGACTCGATTGGGAACATTCCCCTCTATATCAGCTTTTTGAAAAATTTGAGTCCTCACAGACAAAGAGTTGTGATCTTCCGGGAGATGATGATCGCCTTAGGCATCATCATTCTTTTCAATTTCCTGGGAGATGCTTTGATGAAATTCCTTCATATCCAGAATGATACGGTGCAAATCGCCGGCGGAGTGATTCTCTTTATCCTCTGCTTGAAGATGATTTTCCCGCCCCCTCACGATCCCACCGAAAGCCTCCCTCACGATATGGAACCATTTATCGTTCCTTTAGCGGTCCCCCTAGTGGCAGGCCCTGCGGTATTGGCAGCCGTGATGATTTACTCTAAACAGGAAAACAGCAGTTTCGTTATGCTATCTGCGATCATTTTAGCATGGGCTGCTTCCTTAATCATTTTGCTAGGCTCCTCCTTCCTTAAAAAAATTCTTGGATGGAGGGGGATCGTCGCAATGGAAAGGCTGATGGGGTTGATCTTGATCTTGATCTCTGTCCAAATGTTTTTAAGCGGTCTGAGTGCGTTTGTGCAACGGCAAGGTCTCTAATAGGTTTTTAGTTTGTCTTTCAAAGCAATTCTCTCTTACGACGGCACCCATTATTTCGGCTGGCAAAAAACAAAAACAGGTCCCAGCATCCAAGAAGAACTTGAAAAAGCGATTTTTCGCATCGCAAATGAAACAAGCCTGCCGGAAGCTGCCAGCCGCACCGACCGAGGCGTCCATGCGGAAGGACAAACCATCCATTTTCATTTAAAGAAAGAATTCGAGCCTCAACGCTTGCAAAGAGGCTTGAACGCTGTTTTGCCTCCCGATATCCGGATCCTTTCCCTCGAATCGTCTCCTGCCGATTTCCATCCCACTTTGCAAGCTTCTGCCAAAGAATACCATTACCGCCTTTCCATCGGCCCGGTTTACGACCCTATGCAGCGTGGCTACGCCTGGCACGTCCCTTATTCACTTGAACTGAATACGATGGCAAAAGCGAGCCACGATCTTTTAGGAAACAAAACTTTACCTCTTTTGCCAACGAACCGGAAAAAAATCCCTATTGTTTTCTCAAAGAAATCAAAATCGAACTGCTAGACAAAGCAACGCTGCAGATCGCTCTGAACGGCGATCGGTTTCTCTATAAAATGGCGCGCAATTTGGTTGGCACTTTGGTTTATATTGGACGCGGAAAACTTCCCTCCGACAGCATCCCTTGGATTTTAGCCTCACTCGATCGAAAAAAGGCTGGGGTAACGGCTCCCGCCCATGGACTTTATCTGCACCGCGTCTTTTATAATAAATCTCCGGAAGGTAAACTCATCCCATGATTATGCGGAACGATCCCTGTTGGTGCGGAAGCGGACAAAAATGGAAAAAATGCCATTATCCCCATCTTCCTAAAAATACTTCTTTGGCTAAGAGTTATTTGGATGACTATGGAATCATCCTGAAAAATCCCGAACAAATCGATAAAATCAGGATCGCTTGCCGCATAACAGCCCAAATTCTGGATGCCCTTTGCCGCCACGCAAAAGCGGGAGTCACCACGCAAGAGCTCGATGAACTTTCCCGTAAACTGCACAAAGAGGCCGGAGCAATCCCTGCGCCGCTAGGTTATGGGCAGCCTCCCTTCCCAAAAACGATCTGCACGTCTCTCAATGAAGTAATTTGCCATGGCATCCCCGATCGGCGTCCCCTCGAAGAGGGAGACTTTTTGAATATCGACGTTTCCTGCATCGTAGACGGATACTTTGGCGATTCCAGCCGAATGGTAGCCATCGGAACTATCTCTGAAGAGAAAAAGCGGGTCATGGATGTTTCTCAGGAATGCCTAAAACAAGCCATTTCCATCTGCAAACCTGGCCTCATGGTCAAAGAAATCGCAAAAGAAATCGAAGATTATGCTAGAAGCCAAGGCTGCTCTGTGGTCAATCAATATGTGGGACACGGGACAGGGCTTTCTTTTCACGAACCTCCGGAAATCCCCCACCATTACAACGACATCGAGATTCCGCTAGCCCCAGGAATGATTTTCACGATCGAACCGATGATCAATGCAGGCCTTCGGGAAGGCGTTGTCGATCCGAAAGATCATTGGACGGTCCGCACGATCGATGGCAAACCCTCCGCCCAATGGGAACATACGATTCTTATCACAGAAAACGGCCACGAAATCCTAACGCAGCTTTAAATCTGGAATAACAGAGAATCGACAAGTGGTTCTATCACTCATTTTATAGCAAAAAATGAGTTATAGAACCTGATCCTATAACTCACTATCTATTTATATTTCTGATGGTCAGGAGTCTACGGGCTTTTTTAGAAATCTGACTTTTTTGCCAATTGAGACGCTTTTTCTTCGAATTTACGAGCCGCTTCTTGAATGGCCAGCGCATCTTTGAAAAGAGCATGGGCTTTCAATAATTCATCTACCGAAAATTCAGATCTTTCGAACGTAGCTTTGGCAAACGTGCAAAATCGTTCCGTACGCATCGCCTCTTGGCACACTTCTAGATCCTTCGCCCTTTGTTCGATGACATTCCTCTCCCGCCTGATGAGATACTCAATGGGCGCAGCAATCGCCAAATACCCTGGGAATAAAATCAAAGGAACCATAGCAGGAGAAATCAAAATCCCTGCGGCAATCGATCCGATCACCACAACAGCAAAAGCGACCAGCACAGCAACGCTAAGCATCGTATGCTTTTCCGGAACATCGGAATAGTGGAGGATCAGAGCATCGAGCTTAGAAGGATCATTGATACAAATACGCTCGACCTGTCTCTCTCGTCCATTTATCTCAAGTCCATTGGATGAAGAAATCAACGATGTCCCTTTTGCGATTTCTGCAGGCGCCCTAGATTGAATTTGAATCGTCATGTATTTCTCCTATAACCCTTTGGGAACTTGAAGACGCTCGATGTCGCAAGAAATACGGCCTATTCGGCTGTCTATTGCGTCTGCTGCTCCTATTAAACTTACTCCCATAAAAACCCATAACCAGCTAAGTACTCTTAACGGCGGAATGTAAATTGCATAGACGACGGCGACCGCGAAAGACATCAAGCTGAGTATGATCATTCCTATTTTATTTATTCTCTCAAATCGAAGACGATCTTTGCATTTTTGCACCTCTGAAGAAACGTCAATCCGTTCGACTTCCCGCGCCTTGCCATTCATCGAAACGATGTTCGGCTGAGGAATGACCGCCTGTTCCGTGGCTGCTTCTATGGCTCTAATCTGACTCATGAAATTCCTCCAAATAATTGGACTAACTCAATATTGTTTATTTTCAATTAGTCATATCTTATAAAACAAACAATAATTAAAAGTAACACAAAACTACAAAAACAAATAAATTAAAATATTAATTTTAATACAATAAAATAGAATAGAAATAATGTTATCGCGCCACTTTTGGCGCAATTTAGGGTATAAGGGTTTGATGAAGAATATTTTGAATATCCCTAAAAAAGGAATTCTTGGCTAGCCGGCGGGGTCGTCTTCACTTTTTTTTTTCGCTTTTGGGGCGAGGCTTCCAATGGGCTCAAAAGTGTAATTAATTCTTGGAGCTCTCTATTTTCTTCCTCTAACTCTTGGAGTTTGAGATCGAGAGCTTCCAGCTCATTGGTTAGTTCTGGCGGAACAGGGTTGAATTGGAGGGCTGCCTGCTGTTTTTCCATTTGCAATTTTTGCAGCTCAGTATCGGTTTTGAACAGTTCCGAACGGACTTGATGGAGGATTTGATTTTTTTCTTCGAATTGTTTTTTAAGTTGTTTGTAGAGAGGTTCGATCTGTGAAAGAGCATGGGATTTTTCTTGGGCATGGGCCAGTTGCTCTAGCAGCTCCGCACGTTCTTTTTCGAGAGCTTCGGCCTTTTGGACGGCAGCTCGATCTACTTTCTGCTCTTCTTTCTGGTCCTTCTGCGCCTGTTCTGCTTTTTGGCGGAGGAGGGCAATTTCATTTTCGGCCGATTGCAGTCTTTCCTGAAGGAAGTTTTTTTGCGTATAGACTTCGCTCAATTCTTTCAGGGAAGTGCGAGTTCGGTCCAATTCCCGAACAGCCTGTTCATGATTTCCGGAATAAATTTTTACCTCTGTGCGAGTCGCAGCGAGCTCTTCCTGAAGACGCTGCTGCACTTCCATTTTTTCAGATAAAATGGTTTCGATCCGCTGCGTGGATTCTTTGACTTTTAAATTTTCCCGGGCGTGCAAACGGGCCAAAGTTTCATTGATTAAATGGGTCTGCTCTTTTTCATAACGGGCCGCATTCAACTCTTTCATCAATTTTTGGTTTTCAATGGCAAGAGCGTCGCTTGCCTTGATTCTAGAAACCTCTTTTTTGCAATCGTTCAGCTCTGTTTGCAAAACAGCAATCTGGTGCATCTGACTTTGGGACACATCGGATAATTTTTCCGTCTCTTGCGACTGCCTGGCGGCCGTTTTTCGGAGAACTTCGTTTAAAATTAAAATGGAAGAATGCTCAGAAGAAATTTCCTCTAGTTCTTTTTGAAGCAATCCAATTTTGTCCTGTGCTGCAATTTGGTTTGCTACGGATGCTTCTCTTTCTTTTTCAAGTTCTTCCTCTAAGTTTTTTAAGGAAGCCTTCCCACTATTAATTTGAGCGCTCAGAGCTTCTGCCACAGCTTCAGATTCTTCAAAAACAAGAGTAAAAATAAAAAAAGAGAGGGCTAAAGAGCTTTCCCAACCTAACTCTTGCAAATGTCCGGATGGGATTAGGCAGTGCTTAACAATGGAGCCTAACCCTAATAACACTAAGGAGTAAACAAATCCTTTTGATTTCCAACGGGCGCAGAAATAACTTCCAGCTAAGGCAATAGCCAACAGGTCGAACGGGATCGCACCTTGCGAAGCAAATGCAATCGTGCAAAGAAGAAACGCAGGTCCCCATAACTGCAGTGGAATTTTGTTGAAAAAGCTTGCATCTCTCATAGGAGTTCCAAAGTTCGGGCTACAGTTAAAAAGCCTTTTTCAAAACGTCCCATATCAAAAGACTCATTTGGAGCGTGAATATTATCTTCAGGAAGCCCATATCCCATTCCTACCACTTCCGCGCCTGTCGCTTCAATGATTTTTGCAATAATGGGGATGGAACCCCCGGATAAAATGTTTTCGCACTGCTTTCCGCAAACTTCCGTCGCTGCCAATGAAACCGCTTTCGCAAGCTGGGAATCGGGATTGCCTCGAAACGCAGGTTCTCCTTCATAGACTTCGACCTCGATTTTGATCCCAGGCGTTACATGTTTTTTTAAGAAATCGACGATTTGGCGCCCGACCTTATGGGGATCCTGATTGGGAACGAGACGGCAAGTAAGTTTTACTTTTGCCTGGGCAGGAATAACGGTTTTGACTCCGGCGCCTGTGTAACCGCCGAACATCCCGTTGATCTCAATAGTCGGCCTCATGCAATTTTTTTCTAAAGGCGTCCGATCTTTTTCTCCGCCCAAAGCTTCAATTCCAAACTCTTTCCCATATTCTTTTGGATCAAAGCGGAAAGCGAATTTTTCTAAATCCTCAGGAGTCGATTCTACGACATCGTCGTAAAAACCTTTTACTTGAACACGTCCTTCGGGATTCCAAAGTTTGGCAAGAAGTTCCGCCAGAGCTCGATTCGGATTGTAGGCAAGACCGCCATGAAGCCCCGAATGAAGATCGCTGTTCGATCCAGTCAATGTCGCTTCCAATGCAAGCATTCCTCTGCATCCAAGAGATAGAGCCGGCGTATCCTTATCCAACTGTCCGTGATCTACGATCAATAAATAATCAGAGCGGAATTTGTCTTTCAGTTTAGGAAGCGATTTCGCAAGCCCCATGCTGGATGACTCTTCTTCCCCTTCGATACAAAATTTGAGATTAATCGGCAATTCGCGCCCCAATTCTTTCCAACACCTGGCTGCCAGGACAGCATAGAAAATCTGCCCTTTGTCATCGACTGCTCCTCTTGCATAAACCAGGCCATTTCTTTCCGTTGGAATGAAAGGATCGCTGACCCATAGCTCCAAAGGATCGACAGGCTGTACGTCATAATGGCCATAAATCAATAGTGTCGGCGCACGAGGCCCTGCTCTTAAATCTTCTGCGTAAATAAGCGGGTATCCTTCAGTCTCAATTTTCTCGACTTTCATCCCTGTGTGATGGGCCAAGTATCCCCGCAGCCAATCGGCGCAATTGAGCATCTCTTTTTTGTAACTAGGATCCGTACTGATTGAGGGAAATCGTAAGAAGTGAAAATAATCTTCTCGGATTGCAGCCCGATGGGTTTCCATCCATTTTTTCAATTGTGCTAAAGAAGAGGCCATTTCACTCCTGATTCGGAAATAGTCCCGATCATAATTTGAGCTAAAATAGGAATCAAGTGTTACCGGACAAATAATCGAGCCAATTGCAAAACTCAACGAAAGCGCAAAACCGCCCTTTTACCGCCCCTAGTCCCATCGGTCCCATCGGTCCCATCGGTCCCATCGGTCCCATCGGTCCCATCGGTTCCATGGTCAACTCGCCTACCCTCTCGGGTATGGTCTCGTCTGCGATGGCCTGGCCGGATCGGCTAGCCGATCCTGGCAAGGGATCGACAAAATCATCGATTTTTCTCTGTCGTGGAGTTTTGCAACTGCCTCAATCGTGAGAAAAAAAGGATGAACCTATCCAAATAAAATTTTCCTATGGATTTTGCGAGGTTTTTCTGCAAATTTTGAACGCCCGCAAGGATTTCCTCTTCGAGGGCAATGTGTGAGCACATGACCGAGAAGAGGCGTTCGAAATTTACCAAAAAACATCCAAGAACCACGAAAAGTTTGTTTGGATAGGTTCATTATTTAGATTCGCGCTTTTTGATCCGCTCGTCAAAAACTTCTCCAGCGCTGTCGACTAGAAAAGCAGCCAAGGTCTCATCCCCTTCGAAGTTCATGGCTACTTCCATTTTTCCATCTTTCCCTGGATGCGTGCAGGTGATCAAAACAAAACAGGCGCACTTTTCGCCGACTGCTTTTTTTATTTTGTCCCATTGGATCTCATTTAATTCTGATTCGGCTTGAATGGCGCTTTTGCTCATTTTTTCCTGAGAAATGTAGAGATTTTTTTTCAAAAATCCCTTTGTCAGACACCTCTGGAAGGGTTTTTTTTGAATTTCCCCAATAGATGACACAAAAAAATATTTCGTGCAAGGCATTCCAAACAATGAGAAGAAAAAATTCTCTTTTTTTAAATCCAAAACAGGTAAAATGAAGATGTTTTTAGTAGAGAAAAAATATGGGCATCGCCAAAAGAATCTTCCTATTCCTCGCTCTCAACTTCCTTGTGATTTTCATGATCACAACGATCCTCAACATTTTCAATATTCGGCCTTACCTCAGCGCTTATGGCATCAATTACTCCGAATTATTGATTTTCTGTTTGATTTGGGGCATGGGAGGAGCTTTTATTTCCTTGGCTTTATCCCGCAAGATGGCCAAATGGATGATGGGAGTGGAAACGATCGACCCTCAAACCCGCGATCCCCGTCTTCGCGAACTCGTCAAAACAGTCCACCATCTAGCAAAAAACGCGGGACTGCCTGCACTGCCTGAAGTTGGAATCTATCATTCCAACGACGTGAATGCGTTTGCCACAGGACCTACTCGAAGCCGCGCCTTAGTCGCAGTTTCGACAGGGCTTTTAAATCGCATGAAAGAAAAAGAAATCGAAGCCGTTCTGGGACATGAAATCTCCCATGTGGCCAATGGCGATATGGTGACTATGACTCTTCTACAAGGAGTCGTTAACGCATTCGTCATGTTTTTGGCCCGCGTTCTTGCCTACGCCTTATCGGGTCTTGGGAAAAATCGGCAGGAAAACTCAGGCGGAAGCTATATGAGCTACATGCTCTTTGTTTATCTTTTCGAAGTCGTATTCATGATTCTTGGATCTCTTGTAGTCGCGGCTTATTCACGCCATCGGGAATTCCGCGCAGACGCCGGAGGAGCTAGATTGGCAGGAAAAGAGTCGATGATTGCCGCTTTGCAAGCTTTGCAAAATCTGCAGCAAGCCCGCGATCCCCATGAAAACTCTGCACAGAAAGAAGCTATGGCTGCATTTAAAATTTCCCATCCTTCTAAAAAGGGGCTATTCCGCCTTTTCGCAAGCCACCCTCCTCTTGAAGAAAGAATTGAACGGTTAAGAACCGGTCATTGACTGGTTCTTGAAGACCAAAGGCCGAGCGATTTAAAAAAAAGCTCGGCTACTAGAATCGTAGCGCCCCATGCTACAAATAGTTCGCCTAAAGCTCCGCTTAAATAATTGTAGATCTTTGGATCGCCATAGTATTCGATTTTTTGAATCTCTTTAGACCCTAAATATTTAGCCGAATGTAAATAGAAATAGGAAAGAGAGGGAATCAAAGTCATCAAAAACGGAACGGAATAACTTCCATTTTTGGCAAGTTTCATCAACGCCCCTCTCGAACAGGAAACATAAATCCCATTTGACTGATCTTCCCTTAGTTTTTTCAATACGTTAGGCGTGACATCAAATAAAATGCGGAAAAAGGGAAGATGTTTTTCTGCCGATCGGATTAAATGGGCCAGCGGTTTTTCTTCTTCTTTCAATCCCCAAATCCATCCTTTCGCGGTCCCTTCTACTTCCAGTTTCGCATGTCCCAATGTTTTCACTTCGCAGGTAGGATAATAAATATAAGAAACGAGCCCTTTGATCTTCGCCTTCTGCCTGAACTCTTCATTCAATTTTATTTTTAATGCATGATACTCAGCCGAAGGCCTGTCTGCCGGATGGATTGGTTTCAAAAAAACCACTTAACACTTCCTTTACTCTATTTTTACAGTTAGTAAATAAAAAGAACAATAAATTCAAACAAAACCCAAGTTTTGCTAGATTATTAGATTATGGAAAATTTGAAACAAACAGTTGTAGTTGGGATGTCGGGAGGGGTCGATTCTTCAGTCTCCGCCTACCTTTTGAAAGCCCAAGGCTTCAGAGTCATTGGCCTTTTTATGAAAAATTGGGAAGAGACCAATGAAAACGGAGTCTGCAAATCGACCCAGGAATTCGAAGATGTGGCCCGGGTCGCAGAACAATTGGAAATCCCCTATTATACGGTCAATTTCGTCAAAGAATATAGGGAATCGGTTTTTGCCCAATTTCTGGCCGATTACCAAGCAGGATTTACCCCGAATCCTGATATCCTTTGCAACCGGGAAATCAAATTTAAAGTATTTTTAGACAAAGCCCTTTCTTTAGGAGCCGATTTTTTAGCAACTGGCCATTATTGCCGCCTAGATCAACAAAAAAGGCTTTTAAAAGGATCGGATCCCGAGAAAGACCAAAGTTATTTTTTACATGCTGTAGATCAAAAAGCCTTCGAAAAAGTCCTATTCCCTATAGGGCATCTCACAAAAAAGGAAGTGCGCTCCATCGCACGGGAACAAGGACTGGCCACCTCGGAAAAAAAAGACAGCACAGGGATTTGCTTTATTGGAAAACGGGACTTCAAGCCCTTTCTTTCTCAATACATCGGCATCCGCCCGGGCCATTTTGAAACCCTCGACGGCCAAGTTGTAGGGCGGCATGACGGCACAGCCTTCTATACCTTAGGCCAAAGAAAAGGGATGGGATTAGGAGGAGAGGGCGATGCGTGGTATGTAGTAGGGAAAGACATTTCAAGAAACGTGGTTCTCGTTGAAAGGGGTGCAGCCCATCCAGCGCTTTTTGCAGATGATTTACGAGCCTCTTCGTTGACTTGGGTTTCTCAACCGCCCTCCTCTTATCCATTCCGCTGTCGAGCCAAAATCCGTTACCGCCAGCAAGATCAAGCGTGCATTCTCCACGCTCAACAAAATGGAGAATCCCTAGTTGAATTCGACGAGCCGCAAAGAGCTGCCGCCCCAGGACAATCGATCGTTTTTTATGTAGATGATCTTTGTTTAGGAGGCGGGGTTATCCAATCGGTAGGTCCCTCTTACCATCAGAAAAGAAAGCCGCTTTGTTTGGCATCCAAAGGGCTTCTAGCAGGTCCTTAACCGGCTTCAAAGGAAGCAATTGCTCTTCTTCCAGCAAATAGACTTCTTTCGGCGCGATTGCGGCGCATAGGTTCTTCAAGCATTCAACCTGTAAAATCAAATAATCGACTTCTTGTAAGGAAGAAAGAAGGTGTACAAATTCGTCATTTGGATGGGAGTCCTGAAGATAGACAACCAACTCCTCTTTTTTCGCTAATTGCCTTAGTGTTTTAAAGAGGAAATTGGTCATTTGCTGACCCTTATTCAAAATGAGAAGAGAATAATCTTTTCCCTTTAAAACTTGATAGAGGGCCAAAGCGCTTTCATCAAAAATTTTTGTATCTGAATCGATTTCCAATAATCTTTCAGCCAATTCAGAAAGGGTCACTTGCACGCAGCCAAACCTTTCTATCGCAATACCTGCTGCAATATTGGCTAATTGCACCGATTCTTTGATATCCAGCCCGTTGGCCAAACCTAAGCAGATGACAGCTAAAACAGTATCTCCTGCCCCCGTCACATCTTTGACTTCTCTAGAACGGACAGGAAAATCGATCCGCTTTCCATTTGGATGAAAAAGAGACATGCCCGCCTCGGAACGGGTAATCAGAAGCAATTCTACAGCAGAGAGGCCGAATAGCAGCTTGGCAACCTCATCCAAGGAAGAGGAAGCAGGCAGCTTCGCGGCCGCAAAAGCTTCGGAGAGATTCGGTTTCAAAATACTTGCCCCTTTGTATTTCGAAAAATCGATCCCCTTCGGATCCACCACAACAGGAACCCGGTTTTTCCTTGCGATTTCGATGGCTCCGGAAATGATCCGCTGAGTTAAAAAACCTTTTCCATAATCGGAAATGGCTGCGATTTGAACGGACGGAATGATCTCTTGAAGCTGGTTTAAAATGAGATCTTCCCCTGTCTGATCTAATGGAGAAATCGTTTCAAAATCAATCCGCAAAAGCTGCTGGCTATCTGCAACAAGCCGGTTTTTTACAGGTGTTTTGTAATTGGGCTCCATGCAAAGAGCGGTTGTATCGATTCCGTTTTGCTCCAGGCGCTGTTTCAGTTCATTGCCTTCCTTGTCTGAACCGATGCGGCCCGCAACGAAAACTTTTGCGCCCAATGCAGTTAAATTAAGGGCTACGTTTCCCGCCCCCCCCGGACGCGATTCTTGTTTCAGCACTTCCATGACAGGAACCGGGGCCTCGGGAGAAATTCTTTTGACCCGCCCCGTAGTGTAAGCATCCAGCATAAAGTCGCCGATGACCAGAACACGAAAAGGCTTTAGCTGGCTAAATGCCCCCGCAAGTTTTACCATCGATTGTTTTCCATTAAATAATCTTGGACATATTCCCGGACGGCTTCTTCCATATTTGTCTTTTCTAAAAATCCCGGAACGCTTCGATGAAACTTACTCATTTCGGCACAAGTATAGTTTTGGTATTGCCGACTTAATTCCATGGGCATTTCGATATAATCGATCTGAGCCTTCTTCCGCAAGGCTTTGAAAAGAGCTTCGGCCAGTTCATTCCAAGTGATTGGCTTCCCCTGGCCGATATTGTAAATGCCATGCACATTTCGAAATGGGGGCTGTAAAAGCGCGCAAGTCATTTTCACCGCGTCTTTCACATAGATGAAATCGCGCATCTGCCCGCCGTGGGGATATTTGGCCTCGTTCGATTTGTAGAGTTGGATCGTCCCTTCGTTTTTCGCTTTTTCAGTCATTTTCAAAACCATCGAAGCCATCCGGCCTTTGTGGTACTCATTCGGCCCAAACACATTGAAATATTTAAGACCGACCACGCGGTCTAAAACCCCTTCCCGCTTCATCCAAAGATCAACTAATTGTTTGGAAAAAGCGTAAGGATTCAGCGGACGAAATTTTTCCAAATCCGCTTCCTCATCTGAAAATCCCAAAGAACCATCGCCGTAAGTGGCTGCGGAAGAGGCGTAAACAAAGCGCTTTCCCCTCTCAAGAGCCCACTCGGCCAAACGAATTGTAAAGCGAAAGTTATTCTCTAAAAGATAATCGACATCTGTTTCCACCGTATCGGAACAAGCGCCTAAATGGAGAATCGCATCGACCTCGCTCTCTTTTCCTTTAAGCCATTCCAAAATGTGATGGCGCGAAATCAAATCGCTAAATTTTTTCCCTCTTAAATTCTTCCACTTGTCGCCTTTTTTCAAATCGTCGACCAGCAGCAGATTGTCCTGTCCCAAATCGTTCAGATGGCGCACAACTCCAGATCCGATCATGCCAGCTGCGCCTGTGACAACAATCAGCGGTTCTTTTTTTTTCATTTTCTCGCTCTGCGTGAACGGTCATCTTAGCAGAACGTTTCACAGAGCGCAATCATCGCCGATCGAAGGTAGTGACTCATCTTGAATTGGAATTCGTTAATGCGAGAAAGGAGTTGGAAAATTCTTCCGCATCTTAAAATCATTGTGTCCATTTCTGTATAATGCTTTGATTTTTAAATACTTAATTGTTTCTTTAAACCTATTAGAAGAGAGGCTATAATAATACCCCTATGGAAGAGCTCCCCTTGCTGGCGGATGGAGAAGATAAAAGCTCCCCGCTCAAAAACAAAATCCGGAAAAATTACCGCCATGTTCGCAAATGGGCGAAACGGACACAGACCAATTGTTTCCGCATTTACGACCGCGAAATCAAAGAATATCCCTTGGCCATCGATTACTACGCTGGAAGATTCTGCGTCCACTATTTTTCCAGCTCGCGCGATTCTGACGAACCGAAACAAGAGCATTTAGATGCCGCAATGGACGCTCTTCGCTCTCTATTCGGTGCGAAAGACTCAGCCATTTATTGGAGAACCCGAATCAAAAGAGAGAAAACGGAACAATATGAAAAAAGCGGCGAATCGAAAGAATTTTTTTCTGTTTTCGAATATGGCGTCCAATTCAAAGTAAATTTGACCGATTACCTCGACACAGGTCTTTTTTTGGACCATCGGGAAACCCGCAGATACGTTGCATCGGTTGCCCAAGGGAAACGGCTGCTGAACCTCTTTGCCTACACCTGTTCTTTCAGCGTCCAGGCTGCGGCGGCAGGCGCCTCCTTTACCAAAAGCGTCGATCTTTCAAATACCTATACAGCATGGGGAAAGGAAAATTTCCTGCTCAATGGAATCCCGGTGAAAAACAACCCTATTGTCCGAGCTGACTGCCTCAAGTTTCTGGATGAAGAAATCGCCTCTGGAACCAAGTACGACCTGATTGTCATCGATCCGCCGACCCTTTCCCGCTCTAAAAAAATGGACCAGATGTTCGATATCCAAATCGATTATGTTCCTCTGATTTCAAAAGGGCTCCAACTTCTTGCCCCGAACGGCACCCTCTTTTTTAGCACCAATTCCCGCAAATTCTCTTTCGACCCTTCTCTTTTTCCCTCTTATTCCATCTTAGATGTCTCTTCTAAAACCATCCCGATCGATTTCAACGATCCCAAAATCCACCGCTGCTGGAAGATCACCGCTCCAATAAAATAGACAGAAATTTTTTTAAAGTTATACCATGGATCTTTCTTGCGCCTTGGCGTCTCCGCGTCTTTGCGTTAAATTTCGGACATGATTACCAGGTAAGACAAATGATAGATATTCTTTTTTCCTCCCTGCCACTCGCTGATTGCGCAAACGTCGCGGTCCCTGAAGCTACACAGCAAGCCATGCGCTATTACCAAAGCGGAAATGTTTTATGGATTGTAGACCAATTATGGAGCTTCCTCGTGCCTCTCCTATTCTTGTTTACAGGTTTTACGGGAAAATTGGAGTCGATCTCTCAGCGATGGTCTGGTAAACGCTGGTTTTTCACCCTTTCCTTCTATCTGATTTTATTCATCGCCATTTATCAGGTTTTGAACTTCCCGCTGAACTATTATGAGGATTACATTCGGCAGCACGAATATGGACTCTCTAGCCAAACATTCACCCGTTGGGTTGGGAACTTCGGAAAAAGCACTTTGATCGCCTTGGTTTCTGCGCTTCTTTTTGTTTGGATTTTTTATCTCCTTTTGAAAAAGAGCCCACGCAGATGGTGGGTCTATGGCAGCTTGGTCAGTATCGCACTTCTTTTCGTGATGCAATTCGTACAGCCCGTTTGGATCGATCCCCTCTTCAATCGATTCGGACCTATGAAAAATAAAGAATTAGAAGGGCAAATCCTCTCCTTGGCTGCTCGGGCAGGGATCGATCAAGGGCGTGTTTATGAAGTGGATAAGAGCCAAGACACAAATATGCTCAATGCGTATGTCGTCGGTTTCGGCTCCACAAACCGAATTGTCTTATGGGATACCACCATCCAGAAACTGACTCCCGATGAAATCCTTTTCGTTATGGGACATGAAATGGGCCACTACGTCCTGCACCACATTTGGTGGGGCATGCTCATCTCCTCGCTGATGATCTTCGCTGTCTTTTATCTGACCTATCGGACAGCCAATGCCCTCATGCATCGACACCACAGAAGATTTGGATTCGAGCATCTTTCTCAAATCGCCTCGTTCCCCTTGCTCATTCTGCTCTTCGGTTTTTATTCTTTGCTTTTTACCCCCCTAGATAACTATTTTTCGCGCCAAATAGAACACAACGCAGACACATTCGGACTGGAAATTACGCAAAATAATCAAGCCGCGGGAGAGGCGTTTGTCGTTTTGCAAATGCAAAACTTATCCAATCCCCGGCCGGGCTCTCTCTTCAAACTCTGGCGCAGCACCCACCCTCCTCTTGGAGAACGGATTGATTTCACCAATAGCTATTGTCCGTGGACTGAGGGGCGTCCCTTGAAATACGGAAAGCACTTCAAATCAAGTTGAGGTATTTTTTAAGGGGGGCTAAGAAAGGCGTATAGATCTTTTCAGGATCTCCCTGCACGATCCTGCGAAGCTCATCTACCTCGATCCATTTTGCATCCTTACTCTCTTCGGTAGCTAGAAGAGGCTCCCCTTTTGCTTCGCATAGAAAGATAAGGCCAATGAAAGGCCCGCTTTTCATTTGAGTCACGCAAAAAGGCGTTAGCCAAGTCGAAACATCGCCCCGGTTTGAGCAATCCAGTTTCTCCTTTTCACCTTGAATAAGGGTTACATCCAATCCGCATTCTTCTTTCACTTCTCTGCGAACCGTATCATACACGTCTTCAAAAGCTCTCATTTTGCCGCCGGGGATTTCGAAAGCTCCGCTATAAAAATGATCTTCCGATTTAGCGCGCACTTGAATCAAAATTTCTGTACGGCTCCCAGTTTTCCGCTCAATAATTGCGCCGACAAAAGGGATATAGAGCTTTTCGCCTTTTAAAGTAGGCAATTCTTTATGAAACACAAACCACTCTTGTTAAAAGACATCTATTTTACAAAGCCAGAAAATATCTTCAAACGTAAAACAGTTCGATATTATCTGCCTCTGACGAACCGATTGGATTAGCATTGTTCGCAGGAACAGTCAATGGCGCTGAAGGAGTTTTTAACGGACTGCTCAATGGGGCCTTCGAAGTCGAATCGACTTTGGGGCAGTAAGCGCAATCTCGGTTCTTCAGGGCCGAGTCAGCCGAGTTATCAGGAAAGTTGGGGTAAGGAACTTGCTGTCCCTTACTTGTGAAAGAACCTTCTCCGTTAATAGAGGAATCCTTCAATTTTTCACAAATTTGTTTCACTCCCGCATGGTTTTGTTCATATTCACGGAGCATTCGAACCTCTTTTCTGCCATCGACTACAGGCATCTCGAGCTCGATATTATCTGTCTCTGAAGAACCTGCTAAATTAATTATGCTTGTAGGAACAGCTAGTGGCGCTGAAGGGATATTGAATTTTTCACAAATTTGTTTCACCCCCTCTAAATGAAGCGGTTTTGGTAACAGCCCGTCCACTTCTGGCAGCGACTCTTCCGCATTTCCGCTGCAAAGAATGATTCGTACAGGGGATTTTTGATAATCCCGTTCATATTGCCGAATCATTTGAACGCCCTTTCTCCCATCAACACCAGGCATTTTTAGGTCCATAAAAACTAAATTATATTCTCCGTTTTTTATCTCGTTAAAGGCCTCTTGGCCATTTTGAACAAACTTCCGGGCATCTACTTTTAATTTACCCAACAGGTTGTCTAAAACTTTTTTATTCACTTCATTATCTTCGGCAACCAGCACTTTTAGACCTGAAAAATCGGTCGTTTGGCCAGACCTAATCGCGATGTTTGCAGTTGGTTGGGATTGATTTTCAGGAAAGGCCTTTTCAGTAACTATTGGCGCGGCTGGATTTTCTTCTACCCTAGAAAAGGGGGCATCAAACCAGAAAGTAGATCCCTTCCCGATTCCGTCGCTATGAGCCCCTATGTGCACCTGATCTGGATCTGCGAAGTTCATTTGAGCCACATTTTCAATACAAGTAGATAAACCTAGACCTGTCCCGCCTTGATCCTTAGCTCCTAATTGGATAGCAACCCCTGCAAGCCGATTTTTCGCAAACAACTTGCCTACATCTTTAGGATCCATCCCCTTTCCTTCATCCCTTACGGAAAACTTCACCTTAAAATCATTACCTTTTCGTTCAACATCTTTTATCCCTACTTCGATTGTTCCTTTTTCTTTTGAGTATTGAATCGCATTGTTTAAAAAATTCAAAAGGACGTTACTAATCCAATATCGGTTGGGACCTTTTCTGTTTGAAGAAATAGAAGGAGAGAAAACCCATTTAAGGTCGATCTTCTTTTTGGTAAGATCGTTTGATGCCGAAGATTCTAGAATTGTACGGATGTCCTTCAAATCATAAGTTTCCCAATTGTTCCCGCCTAGGTTACTTTTGCAAGTATGATATAAAAATTCAGATACAAGTTTTGTATCTTTAAGAACTGTCTCAAATTCTTTTACAAAGTCCTCAGGTAATTTGTTTTTTTTTCGTTCGAAAACTGTGTTTAAGTTGTCAACTGTTCCGAGGACCGCATTAACTCCGTTTTTTATCTCATGGATTTGAGAACGAACTGCGGCGTTTGTTGCTTCAGCAGTTTGTAGAACCGGCCCAGTTCTTTGGAAAGACCTGATCCGCCTGTAAGAAGGGTTAGCAGAATTAGATCCTGTTGAACTTGCCGTTGCAAACATCCGTTCACTGGGCGAAGTTAAAACGCTGGAACCGCGGGAACTGGGAGTGCCTGAAAAATCCCAGTCTGGGCTTCTGCTCAGATTGCTAACTTGGGAAATACTTGGAGATGAAGGGTGGGACATCTCTTCATCATCGCAATTAGATAAACCATCACACAGTCTAAGTCTCTGAAGACCAGGTATGCTCATGCGAAAGCCTCACTATTGTATAAAAATAGTAATAGCAAATGAAAATTAAGTCTTAAAGAAAATAAATAGAAAAAATTAATATTTTGTTAAAAAGCAGCGGTTTAATAACCGCTGCTTAAAAGAGATTACTCAGATTTATCCGCTTGAGCTTCTGTTGGAAGAGGGGCTACTACCTTTTCTATGCCTGCCACATTCACCCCTTCTGGGATGATCGTGAGTTGGCAAGTAGCTGTGATGCCTTCCTTGAGCTTCATAGGAATTTTATGTACGCCAGTTTCTTTGATCGGACGAGTCAATTGTACATATTTTTTCTCTACAGGAATGCCCCGCTCTTGGAAGATTTGAGCGACATCTCCGGCAGAAACTGAACCGTACATATGACCTTCTGGATCCACCTTCACTTTCGTGTCGATAGGAGTCGCTTCAATTTGAGCCGCCAATTCTTCCGATTCTTTGCGGTCTACGACTGCTTGTTTTTCCCGTTCTGCTCTCAGTCTTTCTTGTTTACGGAGAGTATTTGGACTAGCAATGACAGCCAATCCTTGCGGCAATAGGAAATTGCGTACATAGCCTGGCTTTGCAGAGACAATCTCTCCTTTCTTTCCAAGGGCTTCGACATCTTGAAGCAATAGCAATTGTTGTTTCATAACGTCTCCCTCTTATTCTTCCGCTACGAAGGGAAGAAGCGCCATATGACGGGACTGCTTAATCGCCTTTTTGAGCCATTTTTGATAAAAATAAGAGACGCCCGTAATGCGTCTGGGAAGAATTTTTCCCCTTTCGGTGATAAACTGCTTCAAAGTTTCCGTGTCTTTATAATCGATTTTATCCACTTTGGCAGCAGTAAATGGGCAGCTTTTTTTCTTTCTCGCAAAAGGAGAATCGCCTGTATTGCTGCTAGGAGGCGCTTTTTTGTTAGGCAACATGATTAACCTTGAATCCTGAGGGGTTTGAAATCGAGAGTTTCCAGAACTTTGTCTGTGCGCATTGTCATAAATCGAATCAGATCTTCATGAAGATGGTAATCTTTCCAAAGTTCTGAGATGGATTGTGTAGGCGCTGTGAAATAAAGAATGTAGTAATAGCCTTCGCGCTTTCCATCGATTTCATAAGCCAGCTTGCGCCGCCCTTGCTCGTGGATTTTATGGATTTCTCCCCCTTTTTGGGCGATTCCATCGGTGATTTTTTCAAAAGCTTTTTTACGGGAATCATCGCTCAGCGTAGCGCTTAGGATGTACATTCCCTCATAGAGCTCTTTTCTATGTTCTTTTTTCATTTCTTTTAGCTCCAATGCTCGGAGTCGATGAATCTGTCAATCAATTTCCGTCTATTTTTGGGCGGACATTGGCAAAATCCATCGCACTGGTTATTCCTTTATCCAGCCAAATTTCTATGGCTTGGACAGCCCGTTCCAGAACGCCTGGAATGAGTTTTTCTTCTTCCTCGGAGAATCGGCCTAGCACGTGACTGGACAAATCTCCTTCTTTCCGATCGCCAACCCCGATTTTTAGCCGGGCGTAGCGATTGGTCTGCAAATGTTCTTCAACGCTTTTTAGGCCGTTATGAGTGCCTGGGCCGCTATTGATCTTCATTCGCATTTGGCCCAGCGGAAACTCTACATCGTCTGCAACAATGAGGATCCGGGCCAAATCGACTTGCAAGTAGCGCATCAAAAGCGCCACTGCTTCGCCGCTGTTGTTCATGAACGTCAACGGCTCTAGTAATATTACGGAGGCAGTTCCGATGTTTCCATCGGCTACGCTTCCTTTAAATTTCAACTGCTTTCTGAATTCAAAGCCATGTTTCTTGGCGAATGCTTCAACAGTTGCAAAACCTATATTGTGACGTGTCCGCTCATATGTTTTACCGGGATTGCCGAGTCCTACGATGAGCGCTTTTGCCATCAGGGTCATTTAAAGACCGCCACGCGTCGCTTGCTTTTAAGCAGCTCCAGCCTTTTTGCCAACAAGTACTGCTACTTCATCCAATTTTGCTCTCGGACGAATGTGTTCAGACATGCCAATATCAGAAAGTTTTTTCGATTGGGCAATGTTCAAATCGCGGACATCCAAAACAAATTTCTCAGGAATATATTTTGGAAGGCAGGTCACCTTTACAGAACGGATTGTTTGCCGAATAAATCCGCCTTGCTTCACTCCCACGCAATCAGCTGTTCCTGCCAATTCAATCGGTACATTGATTGTAACTGGCGATTTGTCTGACAAGAGTGCGAAGTCAATATGCAAGACAGCATAGGAAACAGGGTGATATTGGATCTCCTTGATCACAGCCTTATGTTTTTTGTGCCCATCTTCCAGTTCGAAAACGGTTGTCGAGAGGGCGCCCGCTTGTGCATTGCGCTGCAGGTTGCGCAGGAATGTTTGAACCTCTTCCCCTTTCACATAGGCTGCTTCCCCAGCTTGCTGATGTCCGTATAAATTACAGGGGATATTTCCTTCGCGGCGAATGCGTTTAGTATCGCCTTTTTTTCCTGTAGTCCGCTTAAAAAATGAAAACTTCATATTTCCTCAAAAATCTCATCTAATTCTTAAACAGCGAAGAAATGGACTTCGCTTCAATCACGCACTCGATTGCCTGTGCGAATAAAGGCGCAATCGAAACCACCTGCACTTTCGGGGTTTTTACACCCTTCAAAGGGGCGATCGAATCGGTAATCAAAACTTGATCGATCCCTTCCAAAGAAGGCCCGCCCATAAACAAGGCATGCGAAATAACGGCGATGACTTTTTTAGCGCCTTGCCCTTTGCATACTTTTGCGGCCATTTCCAGCGTCTTCCCCGTCGAACAAATATCGTCTACGAGAATCGCTGTTTTCACCCTCACATCGCCAATGAGGGCATTCATTTCTACTTTCTCCGCAGAGATCCGCCTCTTGTCGACAATGGCTATGTCTACTTTGAGATCTTCTGCGAATTTCCTTGCCATTTTATTGCTCCCGATATCGGGAGAAACTACTACTGCGTCTTGGATTCCAATCTCTTTCAGCGCTTTTACGAAAACAGGGCGCGCATACAAATGATCGACTGGTATATCAAAAAAACCTTGAATTTGCTCAGTGTGCAAATCCATCGTTAAAAGCCGCGTAATTCCAGCTTTTTCTAGTAAATTGGCCATCAATTTGGCCGTAATCGGCACTCGTCCTTTGTCCTTCCTGTCTTGCCTCGCGTAAGGAAAATAGGGCATGACTGCTACGATCGAACGAGCTGAAGCGCGCTTAAAAGCGTCCGCTAAAATCAACAGCTCCATTAGAAAATGGTTTGGGTGGCGGGCTGCCGATTGCAGCAAAAACACATCCTTCCCTCTCACATTTTCAAGGATCTGAATTCCGATTTCCCCATCAGGGAACGACTCAATCAAAACTTCGCCTAAATGAACGCTCAGATCTTTTGCCAATTCCGCAGCCAATCCCGGGTGGGACGAACCGGAAAATAACATAGCTTCTGCTTGCTTCATGTAGGAAAGCTCTCAAAAGTTGGGGCGGAAGGATTCGAACCCTCGCATGGCGGTACCAAAAACCGCTGCCTTACCGCTTGGCGACGCCCCATCATTCATTTACCGCATTTACCGACGGTACCGGCCTTGTAACCGGCATTACACACGAAGACTTTACGCTCTTCATGAGAAAATCAAAAACAGCAGCCATGTTATCTAAGAGACTAAATATTTTGCAAGAATCGTGATGGTTTCTTTCGCATTCCTGAATTTAAAGGTTTTTCTTTATACGGACACCCCCTATATACCGAAGTAGATAAGGACTTCTTATGCGTATTGTGCATCTAGCAGCAGAATTTGCCCCTATCGCAAAGGCAGGGGGCTTAGGAGAAGTGGTCGTCGGTTTGGCTCGCGAGCTTTCCCGCGCCAGCGAACAAGTCGATGTAATTATCCCTAAATATGACTTCATCGACCCAAAAAACTTTCTTCATTTAAAACTTGAAGTTCCTGATTTTAAGAGCCTTGAGAACAACAAATTGCATAGGAATGCGATGTGGTCGGCAGAAAATGAACAATGCCGGCTCCATCTTTTAGAATCGCGCCACGCATCCGGTTACTTTCATAGAAGAAAAATTTATGGATGCGAGGACGATATCGCTCGATTTCTTTATTTTTCCCGAGCCGCCCTCGAATATTTGAAATTAAAAAAAGAACCCATCGATATTTTGCACCTGCACGATTGGCACGTTGCGGTTTGCGCCCCCCTGGTCCGCGATCTTTTCGCTAAAGAATTACAGGTAAAAAAAATTGTATTAACCATTCATAATGTGGAATACCAAGGAAAGTGCGCTTCTGCCGATTTAGATGCCATTGGCTTGAACGGCCCGGAATACCTCGATAGAAATAAACTGCAAGATGACAACCCCTCCTTCCCTGAATCCATCAACCTTCTCAAGGGAGGAATTGTTTACTCCGATGCAGTCGTAGCCGTTTCTCCCACCTACGCTAAAGAAATTCTCACACCGGAAATCGGGTTCAATTTAGACCCTACGCTACGCAAACAGAAAGCAAAATTAACTGGAATTTTGAACGGAATCGACCAAAAACTTTGGGACCCCTCTTCCGATCCTCATTTGTCCGCCCATTTCGACAGCAACAGCACGCCTCCTGCCATAATCGCTGCCAAAGAAGCCAACAAGAAAGCTCTTGCTAAATTATATTCTGTCGATGCGGAAAAAAAACCATGGATCGGCGCTGTGACGCGGCTAGTTCCCCAGAAAAGTCCTGAATTGCTGGAAGAGGCTCTGAAAAAAACCCTTCAGCTTAACGGTGTTTATATCCTACTGGGTTCATCGCCTATCTCCGAAATTCAACAGCATTTCGACCTCCTTCAAGCCCATTACAAGCAAAATCCTCAATTGATTCTTCAATTCAATTACAACGAGCCGCTGGCCCATCAAATTTACGCCGCCCTCGATTTTCTCCTTGTTCCCTCCCACTTCGAGCCTTGCGGATTAACCCAGCTCATTGCGATGCGCTATGGCACGATCCCAATTGTTCGGTCCACCGGCGGATTAAAAGATACAGTGTTCGACTGGCAAGATGCATCCGTTCCCATCCAGAAGCGCAATGGCTTTGCCTTCGAAAAAGCAACCGTTTCTTCTATGAATGCGGCTCTTGAGCGAGCCGTTGGATTATTTCATGAGGATTCTGCCGCTCGACAAACCTTGATTCGTAATGGCATCAAAATCGACTCAAGCTGGGTTAAGCCAGCCCAAGAGTACTTGAAACTCTATCAGCGTTTATTGGACGGGAAAAAATGATTAGGATAATTGATTCTTCTTATACCAGCCCTTAGGATCCGCCTTCAATTTTTCGATCATGATCGGCAAAGTCTTTTCCAAGCTATGTTTCGGCGACCAGCCTAGTGTTTTTTTAGCGCGGCTGATATCCAGCTCGTAATGATCGTCTGCCAGATCGATCATCCAAGGCTTGATAAATGGTTTAGGCAAAAAAGGAATATGCCCTTGCAGCCAGGCGCCTAATTTAGCTAGCAGTTTAGGGACTCTCCAGGTTTTGAATTCTTTATTAAATAATAAATGGGAAATTTTTCTTTGGAGCTCATCGTAGCTGAGCGTCCTTCCCTCCCCTAACAACAGGACCAATTCTGAGGGAAGCTCCTTCCGTTTTTTTACCGCTAAGTCGATCGCATCGACTAGATCGGCCATATGGAGAAAAGAAGCTCCATGTGTGATATCTCCTGAAAATAGTCGACTTTCGAGCTTTTTTTCATAAATCCGCTGGATCTGATGGCTGATTGGAATCGAATGACAATCATCGTCATAAACCCCCGCAATCCGTAAAATCACCGTCGAAGCCCTGCCTCTCAACTCGTGGATGATTTTTTCCGTCTGGACTTTAGAAAGAGGGTAATCCCAAGAGGGCTTTACCGGGTCTTCTTCTGTAATCGGACATCCGGGGCAGGTGGGAGCATGGACCAGCATAGTGCTGGAAAAAATAAATTGATCCAATTCAAAGCCTTGGAGAGCTTTTAAAAGCCTTTCCGTTCCCTGTACGGTCACTTTTTCATACAGAGGAGAATGCTTTTGATCGAAACTATAATATGCGGCCAGATGGATGACCGAGGCGATTTTATTGCCGTAAAACTGGCGGATATGTTGAAAAGCTTGGTGGACGCTTTCGTCTGACGAAAGGTCGACGGGAACTAATTCTTCGCTGTTAGAGGCATAAATCGCTTTCAGCAATTCGAACCCGACAATTTGGTATTCGGTTCCCAGTCTGCGCACGACGTTCGAGCCGATCCGGCCGCAGCTTCCGGTGACAATCACAAGCTCTTTTTTCATTTCCTCTCCTGTTATCCTTCATTTAACGAACAAAGGGTTTATCTACAAGATCGACAATGAACCTCTCCGCAATATCGAGCAAAAAATCGGCGGGATCTTTCGGGCGCTTTGCAGGCATCCTGGCCTCACAATATAGTATTGTGCAATAAATTAGCTTTTTGTATTTTTTGTTTAAAAAAACAATAGGAATTTATAAATGACTTTTTCAGCTCTTGCTCCAAATCAATTTCCTTCATTCAGCGACTATAACAAGGAATTACTTAATTTACTTTATGATAAAATGGGTGCTCCTTCGGGAATTGTGTATACATATTTGAATTCTTCTGAGGTTAATTTTGATCAAAGAGAACAATTATCAGCCTCATTTGAATTTGCAAATTCCCAAAGTGATATGCACTCTTCCCTTGAGGAAGGGTATCGAAAATTAATGTCATATGTCGAAAAAAACCCAGATAAATTTACATGCATTATCTCGAAGGATGCTTCAGTCAAGACATTGCGTACATTCATGCTTTCAAATGAATCATTCTTATCAATTGAAAGACTACCCATAGATGTAACTCTTACAACTCTTTTCATAAGACGTGATCTACCTGAAAAGGATCTGGCAATGCAGCATGTGCTCATGCGATGGGGTTCCCCCACCTCCCCCTCCCCCGCCGTGTCGGATGTCTCCCTGACGAATTATCCGTATCTTTATCCTTCGCAACAAAAGCTCACTTTAGTTGCGAAAGATCTAGATACGATGACGGAGCTAGAACAAGCTGAAAAACAAAGCTCCTCGCCTTCGGAAAAGGTCTAAAAAACCGGATCAGAATGCCATTTTGATGTAGGTGCGGTTCGCCCAGATGTAATCTCCCATGGAAGCCACGGTGTACAGGGCGGCGAATAAGGTGGCGAATAGACTGATTTGTTGGAACAGAGCCAATGGCAGGAAGCCTGCCGTATAGGGAAACATTAAAAAGATAATCAAGAAAGCGGCGCTGGCTTGGATAATGGCTTTCAACTTTCCACTGGGCCGAGCTGCCAGGGCAACTCCTTTCAGAGCGCAAAGCGTTCTTAAGGTGCTGATGAAAAGATCCCGGTAGAGGAATACAAGAACCAGAAGCATCGGCAATCCGACGAAACTTTGAGTAAAGGTGAGGAACAGGGAAATGTGAGTGATGCTATCGGCCATCGGATCGAGCACTTTTCCTAAATCGGTGACTTCATTTCGCCGCCTGGCCAAAATCCCATCGAATATATCGGAAAATTCGGAAATGATTAACAACCCAAGAAGGATGTAAGGGACGGCTGTTAAGGGAATGCCAAAAGCCTCATGCTGTAAATAAAAAATAGGAAAAAACGGGCTGATGCAGATCCTAAGAAGCGTAAAATAATGAGCTAAATTCATAATCTTATTTTTAACATCTGAATCGAATCTAAAACAATCGCGCGAAATAAATCAATATCTCAAAAAACCAACTCTATTTTTGCAGAGCGAGCTGGCCGCAAGCAGCCGCGATATCTTTTCCTTTCGTATAACGCCATGTCGTATTGATGCCGGCCGCCTCAAGGGTTTCGCGGAACAGTTCTATCTTTTCTTTTTCCGGACGTTTTAAATTTAATCCTAGCACCGGATTATAAGGGATTAAATTGACTGTACACTGTTTGCCAGAAAGAAGCTGGGCTAATTCTTTGGCATGTTCCACGTGGTCGTTAATACCAGACAAAAGCGTATATTCGTAAGTGATGTCTCTTTTCGTTTCTTTGGAATACTGATCCATAGCCAACAAAACTTCTTCCAAAGGATACCGGCGCGCGTACGGGATGATTTTCTTTCGGATGTGCTGGCTCGGCGCATGAAGCGAGAGGACTAAATTCACTTTTAGCTCTTCTTTTGCAAGCCTTTGAATTCCCTCGACCACTCCCACAGTAGAAACTGTGATCCGCCGCTGGGAAATGTTGAGCCCTTCAGGCTGATGGAAAATGGCGATCGCTTTCGTTACCGCTTCATAGTTTTCTAAAGGCTCTCCCATTCCCATAAAAACGAGGTGGGAGACCCGTTCCCCTTTTTCTTTCAAAAATCCGTTGATATGAAGCACCTGTTCAACAATTTCAGCAGGACTTAAATTGCGCATCAACCCTTCTTTTCCCGATGCGCAGAAAGCGCAGCGCGCAGGACAGCCAACCTGGCAAGAAATGCAAACTGTGCGGCGGTCTCCTGAAAGAATCAAGACCGATTCCACTTTTTTCCCATCCGGAAGCAGCCAAAGGAATTTGATGGTTTCGCCGTCTTCCGATTCCACTGTTTGGATTTGCTTGATAACCGGAAAGGCAAGTTGGGAGGCCAGCTTGGCTCGAAACTCTTTGCTTAAGTTTGTCATGGCGTCAAAAGAGGGGGCTCCCTTGACGTAGATCCAATCGATAATTTGAGCGGCGCGGAACGGCTTTTCTCCGTTTTGCACCATCCAATTTTTGAGCTCTTCTAATGAAAGTGAACAAATTTCTTGCATAATGCCAAAAAGTATAGCAGAACCCGTCTTGTTTTTAAAAGATTATCCAGGCATTTATTAAAAAAAAGCTGATGGAACCGAAATGTTTAAGAATCCCGCCCTGAACCGAACCGATAAACTATATAGTTTTTTAATTAAAATCGGGAGTAATCTCCAGAGCCTCTTCCTCTTTTACATGCGTTTGACCTGGGGCCATCAATTTTTTATCATAGGAATGGGAAAGCTGTCCAACATCCAACAGACAGCCGACTTCTTCTCTTCCTTAAATTTTTCTTTTCCCCTTTTCGACGCCTATTTGGTAGGAATCTTCGAGGCAGTCTGCGGCCTTCTCATTCTAGTTGGCTTTGCCTCCCGTCTAGCCGCCATCCCGTTGATCGTCATTATGCTAACGGCGCTGAGCACCGCCCACGCCCCCGAAATCTCCAACTTCCGGTTCCTTTTAGAGCCTCTTTCTTTAGTGAAACAAACTCCTTACCCTTTTCTAATCACCTCGCTCTTAGTGTTCATTTTCGGTCCCGGACGGATTTCCCTAGACGCCTGGCTTAAACACTGGGTCGATCACCAACCCCGTTACTAAGCGCTTACCAAATGGACTTTTATATCTTTGAAAAGTATACTTACCCCTTTTCGGAGATAGGTTCATGTCGCAAACTAAAAGCCCCCAAATTCAAGATACGCTAAAACCTATTGTCGCTCTTTGCAAACGACGCGGATTTATCTATCCGGGTTCGGAAATTTACGGCGGATTTGCCAATACCTATTCCTTCGGGCCTTATGGAGCGGAACTGAAAAAAAACATCAAAGATCTTTGGTGGAAGACTTTCGTCCGTAAAAGACGGGACATGGTCGGTTTGGATGGCCCTATCCTACTCCATCCGAAAGCTTGGAAAGCCTCGGGCCACTTGGATGGCTTCAACGATGCCTTGATCGATTGCAAAGCCTGCAAAAGCCGTTTCCGCTGCGACCATCTGATCGAAGAAGCGCTGAAGCAAAGCGCAGACGGCCTATCGCTCCATCAAATGACAGACCTCATCCAAAAACAAAAAGTGAAATGTCCGAAATGCGGCGCCCAAGATTTTACCGAAGCGCGCAATTTCAATTTGATGTTCCACACCCAAATGAGCAAAACCGGCTCGGCTCAATCAGAAACCGATGTAGCCTATCTGCGTCCCGAAACAGCGCAGGCGATTTTTCTCGATTATAAAAATATCGTCGATACGATGCGAGTGAAAATCCCCTTCGGCGTCGCCCAGATCGGAAAAGCGTTCCGCAATGAAATCACCCCTGGCAATTTCGTATTCCGGGTCATTGAATTCGAACAAATGGAAATTGAATACTTCATCCGCGAAGCAGCCTGGGAAAAAACATTCACCGAATGGCTGGCTGCTATGCACCATTGGTGCAAATTGATTGGGTTGAATCCCGCGCGGCTCCATGATAAAGAGCATCCAAAAGACCAACTATCCCATTATTCAAAACGGACCGTCGATATCGTTTATGATTTCCCCTTCGGGACGAGCGAACTGTATGGACTGGCCTACCGCACCGACTTCGATTTGAGCCAGCACGCCGTCTTCTCTGGACAAAAGCTCGAATACACCGATCCGGAAACCAGGGAAAAATTCGTCCCCCACGTGATCGAACCCACTTTCGGCGTGGAGAGAACGCTCCTAGCCCTCCTTTGCGATGCTTACGAAGAAGAACAGCTCGAAAATGGAGAAATGCGCACCGTACTCCACCTGCACCCGCGCATCGCTCCTGTAAAAGCGGCCATTTTCCCTCTCATGAAAAAAGAGCCTCTCTCCCAAAAAGCGGAGCAAGTCTTTGAACTTCTTCAGCCCTTTATGGCTTGCGAATACGACGAATCGGGCGCAATCGGCAAACGGTACCGCCGCCAAGACGAACTCGGCACTCCGTTCTGCATTACTATCGATTTCGATACATTGGAAAACGACACAGTCACGCTCCGCGACCGCGACTCGATGAAACAAGAGCGAGTTCCCATCCAGCAACTCCTCTCGCTTCTATTGGAAAAAATTGAGGTTAATTCGCCCCGTTAGAAAAATAGCGGTGGATATGCTGACAGAACAGAACAAAAAACAATCCAGCCACAATCGCGGCAAAAGGAATGAATCTCTGCATACCTCTAGAGGTTGGCACTTGCACATTTTGTACTTGTCCGCGATCTTCATTTAAAACAGGATTTCGCGCACGGGTACGATTTCTGTTCCTAGCGGCCACACTTGTTATCCGAACGCCTCGTCTTATAGGAACAAGATTTTGGTTTTCATTTTCAGTAGGATGATTTCTTACGTGCTGAATTCCCTGCGCCCTATTGCTTCTATCTTCTACAGCAGCTCTTAGCTGTTCTTCTAACTCGATAGGAAATCTGACCGGATTCGGATGGCGCTGATCCTCGTCTGAATCAGGCGTATTAGGAGTTAGGTTGCTAATGAACAGAGTCTGTTCCTGAATAGAATCCCTAGTATTTACATTTGCCATGTGAAATCTTCGCCTTGCCGCAAGAGAGGAAACTGGATTCTGGGTTTGTCCATTTTCAGAATTTTCCGCCTCGGATTGGCTCGAACCAAATACTTCATCCTCGACTAAGGGGTCTGGGTCTTCTATCAACGGATAAGCAACTTCACTCACATTTTCCGCCTCGAATGGGCTTGAGCCAAATACTTCCTCGACTAAGGGGTCTGGGTTAAACAAATGCAGGGCCGGATTATCAATCTCTTCAATTATGGGAGAAGCGACTTCATTCACATTTTCTGCTTCAGCTGCTACCGGAACTACAGGCGGCGCCAAATTGGATTCGCTTTCAATCGCTTCTGGAACGAAACCTAATCGGCGAACCCACTCCCTATCTCCTCTTTGAACACCAGCCAAAACAGCCAGGCCTCGATCTGCTTCTAAAATGGGTCCGCCTTGTAAAAGTGCGTTCGCCAACTCAAAATTTCCATCTTGATAAGCGATCAACATGCTTGCGCCCCGGCAGTGTGCCGAGATAGGTCCGCTCATTAATAGGATGTTGACTAAATTATAATTTCTGTTGCAGGCAGCCTGCCAGAGAGCTTCGCCCCTCTCGCCTTCAGTTAATAAACTGTAATTTTCTGCTTCTCTCATGGCCTGGTTAGCAGCGATTACAGCAACACTCGGATTGTCTATCGGACGGTCGATTCCAACAACCTTTAATTGTGTGATTTCGCGGCGGCAGTTAGGGCAGAAATCGCGTCTTAAATCAGAACTTGTCCATTCATTGATGCATGATAGATGGAATAGATCATTACAACCTGCAGGTTGCGCTATTTGAATCGGGTTATCGATATCTATCTGCTCCTGGCAGATCGTACACGTACAATCAACTACATCTGCAGAATTAGAATTTATTGCCACAAAAACATAAATAATCATTAAATTAATAAACAATATTTTATAATAAAAATCATTTTATTTCAATTATTTTTTTTATTAATAAAATGACAATTAAATCATGGCCTTGAAAATTTTCTAAGTCATTAAATACAAGTCTGTTAAAAAACAGAGCCAGTCTAGATACTTGATTAAAGATGAAACTAATCCAAGAAGCGTTCTTTCGGGCCTAATTCTTGGTTCGTTTGAAGCTTGAATTGGTGGCGATGGGCGGCCACCCAATTATAGAGCCAGTCGCCTGCCCATCCGGGCAGAAAAGAGAAAATGCCAAGCAGCCCCCAGCCGTTTCCTGCGAGCCAATAGATCCTTAAGACAGCGCGGGAGCGGACCCAGAATGTCCGGTCCGTAGATTGATAATTTTCTGCTAGCACCAGGCTGTTGGCATGCAGCAGCGGTTTCTGGGGGCCTGTTAACACGTTTTTGGCCGTTTGGCCATTTAGCGGGGCAAAAGAAAAACGTTTGTGAATGTCAATTTCAAGAACTTCCCTTACTGCTTTTCGGCATAAAGGGCAGTCGCTGTCAAAAAAAATTAGATGGGACGCTTCATGAGGACGCATGGGATTTGACTCCTTCAGGCATTACAAGCTGGGGCCGCGCTTTTTTGATCTGATCGAATTGCCGGGCTAGCTCTAAAACTTCCGATTCGCTGCATTGGCCGCTATAAATTTTTAATTTAATTTCTTCGCGTTGATTCATCCAGTGCCTTTCCAAAATCCGTTGCACCGTTTCCATAAAGCAAGGAAGGGCTTTTTCCCGATTGACCTTTTTTTGAAGCACTTCGGCTAAAAATAACTGCTGCTCTGTTTTTTCTAGATCGATGGCAAGCGAGAGCATATCGCGCGGTTTATTTTCTTTTGCCGCAGCGAGGTATTTTTCGAAAAGGCTGCGTCCTGCCGCCAGCCGGAAATGTTCCGGTTTTAAATTGGCTTCGGCAATTGCGATGAGGTCAGGGATGCTTTCTCCAATCAAAAAGAGCCAGCGGAGCAAATCGGCCTCAAGGATCCGGTCTGGATCGATTTCGGTGAAGGTGACGCTGGCCGATCGTTTGATATAAATCTGCGGGGCATTTTCTTCCGGAGCGCCGATGATCGACTCGGGAGTTTGCGTTAGCCGCGCCAGTTTGCGCAAACTTTCATGGACCATCAATGGATGGTCCCATTCGCGAATTTTTTTTGCGATGGTTTGCACCAACTCATTTTTACCGGCAGGAGATTGCAAATTGATCGTTTTCGATAAATGGCCCACTAAAAAAGTCAGATAATCGACGCTGGCATCTAGCCGTTTTTGCCATTCTTGAGGCCCCTTTTCCTGCAGCATCAAATCGGGATCGCATTTTTCCGGAAGCTGAACGACCAGCGTTTCAATCCCCTCTTTTTGGAAAATATTCCCAATCTTCACCGCCGCCTCTTGTCCGGCCGTATCGCCATCCAAAGCGAGATAAATTTGCCTGACTCCTAGATGGATCAATTCTTTCGCATGATCCTCGCCAAATGCAGTCCCTTGGCCCGCTACCGTCCAATCGAAGCCGCTATGGATCAGCCGGAGGGCATCGATCTGCCCCTCGACAACGAGCGCTTTTCTCTCTTTAGCGATCGTTTTCCTGGAATAACTCAATCCGAACAACACCTTCGACTTTTTAAAAAGAGGCGTTTCAGGCGTGTTGATATATTTTCCGCCGAACGTATCTGTTTTGTACTTGCGCGCGGAAAATCCGATGACGCTCCCAGCAGCGTCGCGAATTGGTATCGTAATCCGATCGGAAAAAAATTCCCTTCCTTTAGACAGCAACCCCGCTTCTTCCAAGAGAGCATTCGAAATTTTCTGTTCATTCATCATTTTCAAAAAAAGCTGGGGCGTTTTGGGAGCAAGCCCTAACTGAAAAGTCTGGATGAAGTTGAGGTCGATTCCTCTTGAGTAAAGATAATCCAAGGCAGCATGGCCTTCTAGCGTATGAAGCAAAGCGAATTGATAAAATCGGCAAGCCCTCTCGAGCGCATCTTTCAAAGCGGCTTTTGGAGGGCCTTTGGGCTTATTGTCATCCTGGCTCTCTTCGAGCTGGACATGGAATTTTTCGGCTAAACTTTCCACTGCTTCGACGAAGGTCATCCGCAAGTGGGTCATCAAAAATTGGATTGCGTCTCCATGGGCCCCGCAGCCAAAGCAGTGATAGTGGCTATCTCCTCGCTGCACAACAAACGAAGGGCTTTTTTCTTCATGAAATGGACACAGGGCTTTGTGGGCAGCGCCCGCGCGCTGCATCTTCAAATAAGGAGACAAAACTTCGATCAAGTCGATCCTTGACCGCAGCAGCTCAAGACTTTCTCTAGAAAATGTTCCCATAATACGCAGCAAGCAGACTTGCTTGAACGATACCTTTTTCTTCCCGCTGGATCAAGGGAAAATCTCAATATAATCTAAAAATTAATATTTTACAATAGTTTTTATATTGATTTTTTTCAATATAAAAACTATAATTATAAAGAAAAATAAAGGAGTATATTTTATGTTAAATTCAATATCAAATAATAAATTAGCTATTGGTCTAGTTGCAGGCGCCACATTAGCTGTCGTTGCATATGCTGCTTCTAATTCTATTGCCAACGCGGCATCTACAGTGTTTGCATTAGCCCCAAGCGCACCATCTGCCCAGCCTATCTCGACATTCAAAATGTCCCCGTACGAAGGACTCAAAACTTTCTTGTTTGTAGCCGGAATTGTAATCGGTTTGCCTTCAACTCTTAAAGCGATCTGCATGCGTTAAATGATGTTTTCGTGAACATAGGATCCCCGCCGAAAGGTAATCCTTTCCCAATTGCGGTTTTTCATATAGCTGAAAACGCGCTTTTCGAAAACGTCCCCTCGCGGATAGTGATTGCTATCCGCACGAATCTCCCCATAAATGGGCTGCCTGAAATCGGATCGTTTGACTAAGAACATCTGATCGGAAAATCCCTGACGCGCCCTAAAAAAATTCCAACCACTTCGATAAGATTCCCGTTTCGCTTCAGCGTAGTTGCCATTCCAGGCCAAATTGGCGACTTTAATGCGGGGTACTTTCTCCATGCGAAGCAAGGCTTTGCCGATCCAATCTATCTTTTTATCAAGCCGCACGTCTCCCGTGAGATATAAAAGATAATCGCTTTGGCAAGTATAGAGAGCGGAAAGCGGCCCCAGCGCGTTATAATAAATCCAATCCGAATTCACATTGAAAACATCTTGCACTGGTTGAAAGTCGCTCTGTTTCAAATGAAAAAAAGACAGTGTTTCCTGCGCATTTTCTTCAGCCACGAAAAAACGGGTCAAGACCCCTTCGTCGACTTTGGCCTGGGCTGCCTTCTTTACCGTTTCTAAATCTTTAACGTTATTAATGACTAAAATTTTTTCCGAAAAAGAGAATAAATGATTTCCGATTTGTTTTATCCGTAAATAATCGGGGTCGAGCAAAATCAAACGCCAATCTTTTTCCCAACAGCAGGTTGCGAAGGACACACTCGGAAGAGGAGAACGTTGCCAGAACATACCGTGCATGATAACATAGGAGCAAATTTCAGGAGCCCACTCTATGAGCTTTTCAACCGCTACTCCTCCTACCCCCATGATGTCGCAATGGCAGGAATGTAAAAATCAAGCTGGCGACGCCCTGCTCCTGTTCCGCTGCGGCGATTTTTACGAAGCTTTCTATGAAGACGCTGAGATTATTTCCAAGCAGATCGGCCTCACTTTGACAGCCCGCCAAGGGATTCCGATGAGCGGCGTTCCCTTCCACACGGCGGAAGTTTACATCGACAAATTGATTGCCAAAGGGTTCAAGATTGCGGTGGCCGAACAGACTGAAACTCCAAAAGGCGGGGAAAAAGGATTGATCAAGCGGGAAATCGTCCGCATTGTCACGCCTGGAACCTTAGTCAACTCTCAACTTCTCGCCGATAAAAAAAATAATTTTTTCGCATCGATTGCCCAAATCGGCTCCGTATTCGGCCTTTCCATCCTCGATTTAACCACCTCCGAATTCCGCGCGATGGAACTTGAATCGGAACAAGAATTAATGGATGAGATTTTCCGCCTCCGTCCTTCCGAATTCCTTGTCTCCCACAAATTCAAAGAGGCCCATCCTCTTTTCTTCAAAGAACTTTCCCATGCGTTTCCTTTTATCGTTAATGAGAAAGAGGGATTGAATGTGAAAATCGCGCAGGAAGCCCTTCTCTTCCATTTCGATGTGAAAAATCTCGATGGATTCGGCCTGAAGGGGCAAATAGCGGCGGTCGGCGCTGCAGGAGCGTTGCTCCTCCATTTGAAAGAAGAGTTGAATTTGTCTTTGGAACACATCGTTTCCATTCAATCGGCCCCCCTTTCCCAAACGATGTCGATTGACCGCGCCTCCATGAAGAATTTGGAATTGACCGAATCGATGCAAGATGGAAGCTCCAAGTTCACCTTGCTGGACCTGCTGGATCACACGGGGACGCCTATGGGAGGCCGTTTGCTTCGCCATTGGATCAAACATCCTTTGCTGAACTGCGCCGAAATCGAAAGGAGGCAAAAAGCAGTCGCCGCTTTTCTAGCTGGAGAGACAACGCAATTAAACAATTTGCTCCAACAGGTGCGCGACCTAGAAAGACTGATGATGAAAATCGCCACGCGCAACGCCACGCCGCGAGACTTGCTCGCTCTCGGCGTGTCGCTTCATCAAATTCCTTTGATCCGGCAAGCTCTCGCTCCCTTTTCGGCGGAAGAAATCCAAGCTCAGGCCGCTTTCCTGTTCGATGCAGGCCCGCTTTCCCAGAAAATCCGGGCAGCGCTGAATGATAGCCCGCCGATCCGGATCGGGGAAGGAGAGATCTTCCGCGATGGATATCACCCAGAGCTGGACCGTTTGAGAGGATTGGCAAAAGATTCTATCACTTGGATGGCACGCTATCAAACGACTCTTCGGGAGCAAACCGGCATTAAAACTTTGAAAGTCGGCTATACAAAAGCATTTGGGTATTATATCGAGGTCTCCCGCGCCCAAACTGAAAAAATTCCCGCTACCTTCCAAAGAAGGCAAACCTTAGTCAATTGCGAGCGGTTTATTACAGAAGAACTGAAGCAATTCGAACATCAAGTTCTGACTGCCGAAGAAAGGTCCAAAGCGCTCGAAACCGAACTTTACGAACAATTGAGGGCCGAGGCCGCGTCCAGCGCCACTTTCATCGATCGGGCCGCCAAAGCGATTGCCCAAATCGACGCCCTCTTTTCCCTCTCCAGAACCGCTTTCGAAGGACGCTACGTATGCCCCGCAGTCGATGAATCGGACCAATTGGAAATCATCGAAGGGCGCCATCCGATTATTGAAAAAGCAATCGGAGCCTCTTCTTTCATTCCCAACGATACGACGTTAAATAAAGACCAGCAGTTGATGCTGATTACAGGCCCGAACATGGCTGGAAAATCGACTTATATCCGCCAAGTGGCCCTGATCGCCATTTTAGCCCAAATCGGCTCCTACGTGCCTGCCAAATCGGCGCGAATCGGAACCATCGACAAAATTTTTTCCCGCATCGGAGCCAGCGACGACTTGGCCCGCGGCCAATCGACTTTTATGGTGGAGATGAGCGAAACCGCCAATATCCTCAATAACGCCACCTCCCGTTCTTTGGTTCTTCTCGATGAGATCGGACGAGGAACCAGCACCTACGATGGAATTTCGATTGCCTGGTCTGTCGCCGAATACCTCCTTACCGCCTCCAACAAACAGGCCAAAACGCTCTTCGCCACCCACTATTGGGAATTAACTCGTTTAGAAGCTGAATTCCCCCACGCCGTCAACTATCAAATAGCCATCCAAGAGATTCCCTCCGGCATTGTTTTCTTACGGAAAATCATCCGCGGCGGCACCGACAAAAGCTACGGAATCCACGTCGCTAAACTGGCCGGCCTCCCCTCTAAAGCGATTAAACGAGCGGAAGAAATGCTCCTTCAGCTGGAAACAAAAGCCCCCCGTAAAAAACCCAAACTTGACGAACAGCTTCCCCTCTTTGCCCCGCCCTCTTTGGAACCCTCCCTGATTGCCGAGCTGAAAGAAATAGATCCCAACACCCTCACACCAATCGCAGCCCATCGCAAACTTTGCGAACTAAAGGAAAAATGGGGGAATTAAAAACATTTATTTATTTTTATTTTTAATTTAAAACCAAATATAATGGATTTTTAAACAAGAGAAAAAAATGCATAATTTTTTATTCTTTTTCGGAGCAATGGTTTTCTTTTTTATCTTCGTTGCTTTGCAGCGCAAATTCGCACCGGAAACTCTGATTAACGGTTTTATGGATTACGAAAAAGCAAAGGAAATCGCTCCGACAGTTTTTAATGCTAAGAAAAAGAAAACTACCAAATCATAAAATTACGACTAGCTGATTAAAAAATTAGTCTGCGATATAGTCCTAAAAATATTTTATGCCATTCGATCCTCGCACTCTTGCCCTCTATCCTGACCAGCCGGGAGTCTATTTAATGAAAGACCCGGGAGGGGTGGTGTTGTATGTGGGGAAAGCGAAGAATTTGCGGGCCCGTTTGAAGCAGTACTATGCAGTGAGCGGCGATCAAAGGGAAATGGTCCCTTATTTGACAGCCCAGGTCGAGACAATCGATACGATTGTCGCTTTAACTGAAAAAGATGCCCTGATTTTAGAAAACAACCTCATCAAACGACATCGTCCTAAATACAACGTGCTTTTGAAAGACGACAAAACATTTGTCAGCCTTGTGGTCACCCGCCACAAATGGCCCATGATCCGATTGGTCCGCTATAAGGGAAGGCCAAAAGACGACGGCATTTATTTCGGTCCTTATACCAATGCATTGGCGGCGCGCCATACATTCGATCTCATTTCCCGCCTTTTTCCACTCAGGCAGTGCTCGGATGGGGAATTGATGAACCGCGAAAGACCCTGCCTTTTGTACGATATCAAACGATGCATCGCCCCTTGCGTGAATAAATGCACGGAAGAAGAATATCAAGGCCATGTCGATTCCGCTAAACGTCTTTTAAAAGGGCAGGATAAAGAAGTGGTGAAAGAGCTCAAAAGACGGATGGAAGCGGCGTCCGACGCCCTGGAGTTTGAAAAAGCCGATACGTTCCTGCAGATGATCCATCAAATCGAGCATGTGACGCAGGTTCAGCATGTGGACAATCCGGCTGCGAAAGACTGCGATGCGGTAGGGCTTTACCGCGAGGCGGATGCGGTCCTGATCGCGCTCCTTTTTTTCCGGGAAGGGAAACTCATCGGCTCGGAACATTTCAGTTTTCATCTGATTGCCTCCAACGATGCGGAAATTCTTGAGTCTTTTCTGTTGCAGCATTATAAAAACCTGACCTCGTTCCCTTCCGAAATTCTCATTCCTCAAGTCTTGCCCCAGCAAAGCGCAGTAGAGGAACTTTTATCCGAAGCCGCAGGAAAAAAAGTGATAGTGCTGACGCCGCAAAAAGGAAAGAAATACGATTTAATCGAAATGGGAGCCCGAAACGCAAAAGCCCTTTTTGTCCGCGAACAAGATGCCCGTTCCCTGAAAGAAAAAATGCTGCTCGATCTGCAAGAAACGCTCCAGCTCACCCGTTTTCCCCGAAGAATCGAATGCTTCGACACTTCGAATATTTCAGGAACCGATCCCGTGGCCAGCCTGGTTTGTTTTGTCAATGGAGAAAAAGACAAAGCCCGCACCCGTCTGTTTAAAATTAAGGGGGTTGGCCAAGCGGATGACTATACGGCGATGCGCCAAGTCCTTGGCCGCCATCTGGCCCGCGAAAAAGAAAAAGGAGATTTTTGCGATCTTCTCATTGTTGACGGCGGGAAAGGACATTT
>JADMIO010799954.1_pt1 | contig 52036 bp, 33 predicted proteins | sample 8958161 | NCBI WGS metagenome assembly JADMIO01 (sample SAMN16585339, study PRJNA669376) | soil metagenome | isolation source: Crop rotation soil | place: USA: Cullars Rotation, Alabama | collected 2011
CGCGACAACTTGTCCACGTGGAATTCTAAGCTTAGGATCCCAATGTGCTGGAAAGGCTGACCCATGATGAGGCTGCGATCATGCGATCACATGCCATGATTGGTGCCGAGACGCTCCAGGAAGTCCTCAATCATTACCCTGATAATACCGTCATCAGAATGGGAGTCGACGTGGCCGCTTCCCATCATGAGCGATGGGACGGCAGCGGTTATCCAAGTGGTCTTGCCGAAGAGAAAATTCCGCTCGCTGCAAGGATTTTGACAATCGCCGATCAGTACGATGCGCTTCGAAGCGTACGTCCCTACAAGCCATCATTGAGCCACGATGATGCGTGCGGAATCATCATTGAGGGCGACGGCCGAACAAATCCCAGCCACTTCGATCCACGAGTGCTTCAAGCATTCAAGCGAAGCCTCAAGGAGTTCGACGGCGTTTATAACGAGTTTAGCCATGTGGCATGTGCTGCTGCTTAGAGTCGTTGCTCAACCTTGTGTTGCGAACGCCAAGAACACACTTGGCAATCGGTAGCTCGAGGTAACCACGCCACCTCGTATTGCAAGACGCGGGCCGGTCGGTTGCTCTCGACTTCTTCGTGGAAGATTCTCTGTGGACCCACTCGATAAGGCCGGGCCCCGCTGCTGAATTGCCGCCCGCGATAATTTTCGAGGGTCATTTAAGGGTCACGAAACATTGTTACGTGCGGTTTTACGCGGTTTGTCGGGGTGCCGCCTGGTCCGCTAAGGTGTTGAAAGTACAGGTTAGTGTTTGCCTTCTAAGCAGAGGGTCGCACGTTCGAGTCGTGCCGGGCCCGCCATTAAATCGCTGGTTCTTCTTTGCGGTTGCGCGGCTTCGCGATTTCCAGCCGAAAGCGCCGCACAACTCATTTAACCGACTCTGTTTTGTCGACGCTCAAGCACCCAGATTCGATTCCGAGCGCTCCCTGACCCTGCCTTGTGATAAAAGAGTCGCGCTGACGCTCGAATCGCGATGCCCGATGCCAATTCCAATGCGTTGCGCTATCACGATCTGCTCAAGGCGGCCGACGAGAGGCTTATGCGTGAGCTACAGGACGGCAACGCCGGTGCCTTCGCCGTCGTCTTTGATCGCTATCACCGACTCGTTCTCGTAACGGCGCTTCGCACCGTTCATGATGCCGGCGAGGCCGAGGACTTGACGCAAACCATTTTTCTGGAAATTTACCGCACGGCGGGAGCGTCTTTATCCTTAATGCGGTAATGACGAACGATGTGCGTTTCCATTACACACAGACATCTTTAGAGACAAATTCGATAATCGATACCTTTGGCGGTGCCGTTCCAGCTGCTTTTGTCAACGGTATATTCGTGAAATGTAATGCGGGGTTCAATGCGCAGCAAGTGGACCTATCGCTACGCCGAGAATTTCCGATAAAAGAGCGGCTGCGCCTGCAGTTCCGCACCGATATCTTCAATATCACCAATCATCCCAACTTCTCACCTCCAGTTGGCACCCTCACGAATCCATCGTTTGGCACTGCGAATGGCCTTCTGGGAAATGCCTTGGGTGCGACAAATGCCACCACCGGCGTAACCACTGGCTTCAGCCCGCTGTACCAGCTCGGCGGCCCGCGCTCTATGCAGTTAGCATTGAAGCTGTTGTTCTGAGATAGGGAAGTCAGATAGCATTGTTCGCGGTTACGCGTTCGTGTAGCGATGCTTCAAGTCGAAAGCCAGCGCGAATGCGCACCGGTTTTCTTCCTTACGATTCTCCACGTGATGATCGCCAAAAACGGGGGTCGCCCCCCAGATGCCCGCTGCAAGTGAGATATGAATCATGCTCAAGGTTGGAAGATGTTTTTAAAAGATTCCTGCATTGCCCATGCCATCCTTCTTGTGGCGTTTACGTCCCCGTTGGCAGCGCAGGAAAAGGTGCGCGAACCTCAGCCGGAACCCGCAATCAAGGCCATTGTATCAACCTTCGACCGCTATCCTATTGTGGAACTGGCGGAGAGCCAACATGCAGTGAACCAATTCCACGCTTTCTATCGCTCGCTCGTGACAGATCCTTCGTTCGTTGCGAAGGTGCATGACGTGGTGATCGAATTCGGGAACTCCCTCTATCAGCCAATTTTGGACCGCTATATCCTGGAAGGAGAAGACGTTCCGTTTTCTGAATTGTCCAAGGTGTGGCGGAGTTGCCCGCACAACTTCGCGTGGGAAGGCGACGTCTACCCTGAATTCCTGCGGGTCGTCCACGATATGAACCGCAAATTGCCCAAGAACAGCCGGCTGCGTCTCCTAGCTGGCGATGAGCCCATCGACTGGCCTAAGATCCAAACCCATGAGCAGTGGGAAAAATATGACGTCGACAACCGAAATCCGTCCTTTGCGCACGTCATCGATCAGGAAGTGCTGAACAAGCAGCACACGGCGCTGGTCATTATGGGCGCCAATCACCTCACCAAGAGCGGCGATCGCGATGGGTTGGACGATACCACGACGCTCGTGGAAGCCAAGCACCCCGGATCCACTTATGTTGTCTTGGTCGTATCGAAGGACGATCCGCACATGTCAAATTGGACTGTTCCAGCATTGTTGCCCGTCCGCGGCTCGTGGCTTGAACAGTCCAAAAACAAGCCCGATGCCGATGCGGTGCTCTACCTGGGACCGAAGAGCAGTTTGACCCTGGCCTATATTAATCTCGATTGGAACAGCTACGACGAGGCATATCTGGACGAAGTCGATCGCCGGCACCGCATTATTAATGGTTGTAGTTTCGATCTTGCAACGCGCAAAACAAGCCCCGATCCATATAAAGGCTGGCCCTGCACCAGACCATGAGTCGATCAGCGCTTAGCCGGCTAGCCCGCTGCAGAATGAAGATGCGATCTCAGTGGCGCACTGCACGTTTTTTCCTGCTCGTGAGTGTGCTCTTGACCGTAATCAGCGTTGAGAAAGTGGGCGCACTAGCCACGCACATCTCGCACGAATGGGAAGCACCGGACGGACGACGATGGTACGTAAGCGCAACGGCAAAACCTGGCGGCGACGGCACACGCGAAAAACCATTCAACACTCTAATGCAAGCGCAGGCTTGGTCGGCAGCGCGGGACACTATTGTGATCCTTGCGTCGCCCGTCACGACACCCCCGTTAGATGACGGCATTTGGCTAAAAACGGGACAGACAATCATCGGCGAAGGCCCGTCTATCACCTCTCAACACCCCCTTGAAGTTGCTCCACGAATAACGAATAGCACGTCCTTTTACAATAATGGCGATGCAGTCGTGATGGCGGACCACACCACAGTGAAGAATCTCGTTATCATCTCGCCTTACCGCGCGGGAATCTACGCGTCAAATGTGACCGGAGTTCGGATTATCGGCAACCATATTTCTGGGCATAATCAGTCTTGCACCGCGGGAATCCACATATTTCCCTTTAGGACATTGGAAAGCCGCGGAATTCCGAATGGGTGGGCCGGGATAATGATAGATAGTTGGACTGGGCGCGGCGAAGCGATCATTGACGGAAACATCGTCCGAGATGCGACTTGTGGCGACGGTATAGACATTCGCTTAGCTGGATCAGCCGCGTTCGATGTGGCAGTTACAAACAACCATATTGCGCACTTGCTGGAGGGGACGAAACAGGGATTGCGTTCGGTGCTCGCAATCGGTATGCAAACCGGAGACATTTCGCATCTCCAAGCGAAGATTCAACACAACACTGAGGTCGATATCGGCAGCCCGGGGGCCGACCCGGAGGGGATTTTCGCGAATGTCGGCGGTTCCTCAGTGGCGGACATTGAGATCGATCACAACACTGCGGATGACATTCACGGTGGCCCGTCTGCGAACGGGATGGAGTTGGTTTTAATGCAACGCGCGGCGAGAGCCCATATGAAGATTTCGAATAGTACGTTCACAAACATCACGGGCGATATCCTTGAGGAACTCACGTTTGGACAAGATCAGATGGTAAGACTCGAGCTTGACCACGTGATGGCGAGTCACGCCGTTAATCCAGAGTCCCCTGATCTAGGGTTGTCGGAACAGCAGACTTTCTATAATGGGGCTAGCTGCTTTGCTATCTCGAATACTGGTCCAAACTTCCTGGAAGGGGGTAACAATGATGTATCTGTAATCGTTAGGAACAGCAGCTTTACAGATTGTGGCGTTGGGATTGTAGCCGCCACACGTCGTAGTCAAATGCGAACTAGCTTAGAGATAGATGGTAGCAACATAAGCGGCAATCGAAACGCCAATCTGTATATCAAGAACGCTGATCCGATTACGCCGGAGCAGTCGGGGACGCAGAACCTACGTCCGTATGTGGTGAGGTCAACTCCAGGCTCCGCCCAACCGCCAGGCGCTGCCACAGCTGGCCGGCTCGGACGGCTCGATGTCAAAGTGAGAAATACAAAGCTTAATGGTGCCATTCGCGGTCCCAATGTGTACGTATACGCTGTGCATGGAACCGTATTATCGGGCCACGTCGACCTAGGCACTGGATCAGAGCGCGGCGATGCGGGCCGAAATGATCTGTCTGGAACGACACGCGTAATGCAGATTTCCGGAGTTGTCGTGCAGGCGGAAGGCAATTGGTGGGGGCAGCCGACCGCCGCTGGACTGATAGAGATCAGCAATGGCGCTGCTGTGACCCACGGCCATCCGCTGTCCAAAGCACCTTAGCATTTTATCTCCAAGGCACCGTTTCGCCTGTCGCTGTTGGATTCTTTGTACGGCTATCCGGCCCTATACCACAAACGGCTGATCGAGGTTCTTCCATTGGAGGAATGAAGTTCTGAAATCGTTCTCCGGGCGCGCCAGTTTTCTCGTCTTCGCTTCTATGATTTCCGGGCACCCGCTTTGCGGACGAAGTCGGGCCTCGTTCTGACTGTGCCCAGTCTTGTCGGCACCCCATCGGAAGATCGCATTAAGTACTTCTTCCTGAGAGTAAACAGCGAACGGTCGAATCGGGCGCTTCTTGTTAAGGAGATCTGCCCGCGGCCGAGTTGGAATGTCCTTTCGAATCATTGCGCCACGCGTCGAGGATTTTCATATCTACAGTTTCATCTACAGCGGCTCTGGGTCGGTCTGTGCCGATTTTGTGAGCCGTTGAAAAACTTGGTTGTGGAGAGAGGATTTGAAACTTCTCCCTCCGCGAACGTTTATTCTCGCGAATGCGCACTTGCCTTGTGAAACATATTCGTCGTGCGCGTGGATTCCGCGGGCCGTTAAGAGGTGTCAAATCGCCACAAACTCCGGCTACAAAGTGCGCCCCCACCCGTGAATCGCACACTTGTTCAGGGCACGTCCTATTGTGTTACCCTCGCGCGCCATGAGAACGCTATGTCTGCTACTTTTGTCCCTCACGGCATTCGCCCAAACCGGCGATTTGGGAAATCGCGTTACCGCCCTCGTGGAAGCAAATATGGCTGCGCGCAAGACGCCTGCGCTTTCCATCGCCATCTTGAAAGATCATCAAATCGTGTATTCCCGCGCTTTCGGGACTGCTGACATCGAAAACAACCTGCCGGCAACCAGCGAGTCTCTGTTCCGCACTGGTTCGATCGCCAAGCCGCTTGCCGCCGTCGCTGCACTAACGCTCGCCGATGCCGGCAAGCTCGACTTGGACGCGCCCGTCCAGCAGTATTGTCCCGATTTCCCCAAGAAACAATGGACCATCACGACGCGTGAGCTGCTGAGTCACACCGCCGGCATCCGCCACTACAAAGGGGAGGAGACGCTAAGCACCGTGCATTATCCGACGATGAGCGCGGCGTTCGCGATCTTCGCTAATGATCCTCTGCTGTTTGAACCAAGCACTCAATATAGCTATAGCACGTACGCCTACACCATTGTTGGGTGTGTGATCGAGGGGATCGCGCACCAGAGTTACTACGATTACCTGGCTGCGCATGTGCTGAAGCCAGCGGGAATGACACACACGTTTGTCGATGACCAGTTTGCCATCGTGCCGCATCGCGTCCGCGGTTATCAAAACGTCAAAGGTCAGATCCGCAACGCCGGGCCGATGGACAGCAGTTACAAGATTCCCGGCGGCGGCCTCGTCACGACCGCTGAAGACCTCGTCCGCTTCGAAGACGCCATGCTCGGCGGCAAATTAATCAAGCCGCAAACGCGCGAAGCTGCCTGGACGCCATTGCCGGTGCCCGACGCCTCGAGTCCCGACAAGCCCTCGAAGTATGGACTGGGCTGGATGGTGGGTACACGCGGCGGCCACAAAGTGGTCGGCCACAGCGGTAGCCAGCAGGGTTGCAACACCGCAATGGGAGTCGTGCCTGATCAGAATTTCGCGATTGCGATTCTGACTAATTACGAGGGTGGCTCTCCGCAGGGCCTAGTGGACCAGATCCTGGAGGAATTCGCGGGAGCAACTCGACCGAAGCGCTGATGCCCGGCCAGCGCATAGATCTCTCCGCAATGGCGGCACGACGTCTGGGGCGCGCTTGTCAAGGGCCTTCTTCCGAAGAAAATCGCTCCCGCGAGCGAAAACCTCATTGACAGTCGGCTATGTACGGTAGATGCTGCGCCGCGAAGCCAAATATATTTTTATCGGCACACGTTGAAACGGCTTCCTTGTCGTCTTTATCGCATACCAGCACTTGTTGAGACCGGACTGGCGATTCAAGTAGCACCTTGATGCCATTGTTCGGCTTGTAGTTCGCCGCGTGGAATGCGGCGAGTAAAACAAAAGCACCACGATGGTGCCTTTGTCTTTTGCGATGAGGCGACAGATGAGCGGACTTGGACCGTTCATTTCGGCGAAAACAGACCACCTCTGTGGCGGCTCTGCCGCTGCGCTGGTCGAAGCGCAGCCGCTCGAGGCGCCCGTCAATCTAGCACGGCTGCGCTCGCAACTCGGCGTCCAGGATCTCGAATCCCAAGTGACCGAGTACTTCGAAGGCTTGCGCGAGCCGCTGTTCCGCTATCTGGTGGGCTCGTTTGGCAATCCCGCCGAGGCCGAAGAGATTGTGCAGGAAGCCTTCCTGCGCCTCTATCGGTCGCTACACACGGGCGACAAGATCAGCAATGTGCGCAGTTGGGTCTTTCGGGTTGCGCACAATCTTGCCTTGGACTGGCAGAAAGCAAAGCTCCCCTTTGGCACTGCGGATTCACCTGCTTGGGACGACCTTGGCCGCATCAACGTGGCCAGCGAGCCCGATCCCGAGCAGGCATTTTTGGAACTGGAGCAGGCACGTCATCTGTTGCAGGCCATGCAGCGCCTCACCGCGCACGAGCGGCGCTGCCTGCACCTGAGGGCGGAAGGTCTGCGTCATCGCGAGATCGCGGTGATCATCGGCGTCAGTAGCTCTACGGTCAGTGATTCGCTGCAACGCGCCATCCGCAAATTGATGCGAGAAGTGGGGCGTTCCGCTTGAAAGAGCTTACTGAAGTCGGCGCCCCGGGCTGGCACCCAGACGAGCAGGATTTTGTGCTCCTGCTCGATGGCGAGCTACCGGAGAAGACACTCGCCGCCATGCGGACCCACCTGGAAGATTGCTGGTCTTGCCGCGTGCAACTCGAGGAGACCGAACGGGCCATTTCGCGATTTGTGTCCGTACGGAATCTTTTGTTGGTAAGGCATCGCCCGCTTCCCCCGCAGGGCTGGAAGACATTCGCCGCCGAACTAAAAAAGACGGTGCACGCTGGCGGTCGCTGTTCGCCCCTGGTCGTCATCTCTTCATGGTGGGCCAGAGTGACCGATGGCTGGCCGGCCGGGATGATTGCGGTGCCAGCGCTCCTCGCCGTTGCCATTGTGTTTGCCTCGTTGCTTCCGCCTAGGACCGCGACCCACCCGGTCACGGCGCGTGAAGTTTTGGAGCGCACCGCCGTTGCCCAGGATCGCGACACGCGCGGCGTGCCTGACGCCGTCCTTTATCAGAGACTGCGAGTGACTCATTCGGTACGACCACGGCATCAGCGTCAAGACGCGAGATCTACCGTGAATCACGGTTCTCCGGTTAGCCAACCGCAGCCGGCGTTTACGTGGGAGGTCTGGCATGACGTAACGAAAGACCGCGTGGCCCAGCGCGTAGCCCACGGGGACAGTGTGCGTTTCATTAACCCTGGTTCCCCGGTCTCGACGCAGCCGACGAGTGATTACTTAGACAGTGTTTTGCGGCACTGGCAAAGCGCGCTCAAGAATGATGGCTTGCGCTCGAAACTTCCCTTGTCGGCAGACTCTTACCGCTTCTGGCGTACTCAATTTTCCACCTCGATCGAAACCATAACCGAGAGGTCCCTCGACGACGGGTCCCCGGCAGTCGTGCTGATCACTCGCACCGCAGATCAAGACGCTGCCGCTACAAAACGCGAGGGTTTGACAACCCCCAGCCTCATTGAGGCGGAGCTGGTTGTTCGTTCCAGCGATTGGCATCCGGTCGAACAGCGACTGCGATTTAGCGATGGCTACGATGACCAGGACTATGGGCTTATAGAGAACGCGTACGAAGTCGTGACTGTTGAAGACCTGGCTCCGGATATTTTCGGGCACGCCCTCGAAAACCGGGCCTTTGCCTCCCCGCGTCCTTCGCCACCTGTCTCTGCAGCCAGCACAACCGAATTGGATGAAGCGGAGATGCAAGCGCGCTACGCCCTGCATACCGTCCGCTCGGACCTGGGCGAAGCCATCGACATCGTCCGCACACCGCAGGCAGTGCAGGTCCGCGGCCTTCTCGAGAGCCAAGCCCGCAAGCAGGAACTCGTGGTGTTGCTCAGCGCGATACCGCACGTACAACCGAATCTGCGTACTGTCTCGGAAGCCGTCCGAGAAGCGGGGCCAGGCTCCGCGCCGCCGGTAGATGACGCTCATCGTGCTGTGGCAGGACAGCGCATCCTGCCGGCCGCGCTATTGCTTCAGCAGCCCTTCGAAGAATACCTCAAGCAGCACTCCGGCCCGGGCGACGTATCCCCGAACCAGCAGTTGCAGGACCTGGCAAACTACGCGGCCCAACTCTCTCAAACCGCGCTCTTGGAGGCGTGGGCCCTGCGTCGGCTGGCCGAGCGATATCCCGCCGAGAGCAGCACCAGTCTTTCCGCCGATCAGCGGCTGCTCCTCGAAACCATGGTCCATGACCACGTAGTCCGTCTGCGCCAGGACATCGAAGACGCACACGCGAAGCTGCTGCGGCCGCTTGAGGCCATCACGGCGGCGAAGGTGCTCGCCGGCGTTGAAAGCGCGCGAGAGACAGACGAAGGGCCGGTGCGCTGGCCCGCGTTGGCGGGCGACCTTTTTGCGCAAGTCACCAGACTGGATGAGCAGATCCAACTGGTATTCGGAACGGCTTCGGTTCCCGAGCCTCCGGCAATCGGCACCACCGGGAAGGACGAAGAGCCAGTGCAGTCTGCCGCTGAACTGCTCAGACTGCTGCAAACACTGCGGCGAAAGCTGCCAGTGCTCGAACACGGATCGAACGAACATTTCTTAGGGCAACGGTGAAACGAGGGGGAAATCAGTATGACCGCTAGACAACAGGCTTTCGGATTGAACGTAGGTACCCTGCTGTTGACAGTTCTGATCGCGCCACTCGCTTGGACGCAAACCGCGCAGATAGGTGGCCTGATCTCTGATCCCACCCAGGCAGCCATCACAAAAGCCAAGATTTTGGTGATGGACGAAGCTACCGGGGTACAGCGGACCACTGAGTCTGACGAGCGCGGTCTGTACCTGGTCCCTCTGCTTCGACCCGGCCATTACCGAGTTGCGGTGCAGGCACCGGGATTTGGCACCCTCGTTCGCCCCAACATCAAGCTTGATGTCGGCGAAGAAGTTCGCCTGGACTTCGTGCTCAGGGTCGGCGCTGCCGAGAAATACATAACCGTCACCGGCGGCGCGCCGATGGTCAACACCGAGAATGCTGCGGTGGGCACCGTGGTTGATCGGCAGTTCGTCGAGAACCTCCCGTTGAATGGAAGGAGCTTCCAATCACTCCTCATGCTCGCGCCCGGAGTGGTCTCCTCGCAGGGAGTGGGAGTCCAGGGAGGCGGGCAGAACGTCGGTAATTTCAGTGTCAATGGCATGCGTGGCGACTCCAATTCGTTCACGGTAGATGGAGTCAGCGCCAACCTGGGCACCGGCAACCAGAGCAGCGGCACGAGTCCCGGGCTCACCGGAGCCGGCACCACGCAAACTATGGCTTCGGTCGACGCCCTGCAGGAACTCCGCGTGCAGACGTCGAACTACTCCGCGGAATTTGGCCGCCAATCAGGCGGTCAGGTCTCCATAGTCACCCGCTCGGGGACGAACCAGTACCACGGCGGAGTGTTTGAGTATTTCCGCAATACCATCTTCGAAGCCAACAACTGGTTCAGCAACGCGAACAGCCTGCCCAAGGCGCCGTTGCAGCAGAACGACTTTGGCGGGACCTTTGGCGGTCCGGTTTGGCTTCCGGGTTACAAAGGCAAGGACAAAACATTTTTCTTTCTCTCCTACGAGGGCTTGCGGCTGCGCCTGCCACAATTCGCGACGAGTTCTGTCCCTAGCGCCTGTTTGCGCGGGACCGGGCCCTGCGCTGCCGGACAAGCTCCGGCGAACGCGTTGCTGCAGCCCGAGCTGAAGGCGTTCCCTTTGCCCAATGGGGCGGACTTACTTTGTCCCGCGGGGAATTCGGCTTGTCCTGTAGGCACGCCGAACGGTCTCGCCGTTTTCAAAACTACCTATTCCAATCCCACCACGATTGACGCTTTCAGCGCGCGTTTCGACCACAACATCAACAGCGCGTGGAACATTTTCGGCAGGTACAACCGCCCGCCTTCCTCTTCGGGTATCAGGAACAGCATGAATTACGCGGCCAACGCCGTGGGATTACAGAGCATGGTGGGCATAACGATAGGCTTGACCGGCAAGTTGAATTCCAACCTGGTCAACGACTTTAGGTACAACTATTCGGATATCGTGAATGCCTCCCAAGTGCATGTCGATTCCCTGGGCGGCGCAGTATTTACCCCTAGCTCTACTTTCCTTCCCCGGGAATACACCAACAGCGGCACTCAAGCCGCGATCATCATGGCGATTCCGGGAACACCGGAAGGCACTATCGCATGGGTAGAACAGGAGGATGGTTCGGGCGGGACCCAAACCCAGCACAATATAGTGGATACGTTCTCGTATCACCTGGGTTCGCATCAGCTTAAGTTTGGCGGGGATTATCGCCGGCTGACCCCGACGACGACCACCGTCCCCATGATCTCCAGGGCCATTTTCCAGAACCAGTCACAGTTACGGACTGGGATAGCGCCGCAATTCCAAGTATTCAACCGCTATGCGCAATCCTTGCCGGTTTATATAAATTACTCCGCCTTCGTCGAAGATTCGTGGCGGGTTTCCCGGCGCTTGACGCTCGACTTGGGCCTGCGCTGGGACGTGAATCCGGCCCCAGGCTCACAGAATGGCATCATCCCGTACGCGCTCGATCAGATCACCAACTTGGCGACGACCTCGTTGGATCCGGTAGGTACGGAAGACTGGAACACCAGATACTTCAACTTTGGGCCGCGCTTGGGCGCCGCCTACCAGCTGTTCGGCGGAGCCGGACATGAAACCGTGCTGCGCGGCGGCTTCGGCGTTTTCTTTGACAGCGGTAACAACCTTGGCTCCGAAGGATTTCAAACCACTTACTTCCCCTTTTCTCTCACCAGGATTCTCGCGAACGTCGCATTTCCGCTTACAGCTACGGCGGTTGCTCCTTTGCCTTTGCCCAATTTGCAGAATCCGCCGATCCGTTATGGCAACTTGTGGGTCTTTGACCCGAATCTGGAGCTTCCCTACACCAAGCAATGGAACGTCGCGGTACAGCAGGCCCTCGGCAGCAACCAGGCGTTGACCTTGTCCTACGTTGGCAACAGCGGCAACAAGCTCCTCAAGCCCACCGCCTTGAACTTGACGGCGATCAACCCCAAGTTCTCCTCGATGATCCTGACCACGAATGGGTCGACCTCCAGCTATCACGCGTTGCAGGCCCAGTTCCAGCGCCGCATGTCGCACGGACTGCAAGGAACACTCTCCTATACCTGGTCGCATGCGATTGATGACACTTCGACCGACTTCTCCGATGGCGGCGGCTCGACTGCTGCCCCGCCCATCAATGCCAGTTCCAGCTTCGATCTAAGACACGTCGTGGGCGGAGCTTTGACCTACGACATCCCGACGGGCACGACCAATCCTGTCGCCAATGCCATCATTGGTCACTGGTCAGTCAGCAGCGGTTATCACATGCAGACCGCATATCCGGTTGACATCGTACAAACCAGTGTCACCGATCCTCTTACCGGATTAAGGAGTGTCGTCTATCCCAACGTCAACGCTGGCGTCCCACGCTATCTTTACGGAGATGCTTGCGCCGCTAGCCGCGCAGGCGCTAAGAAGGGCCAGCCGTGTCCCGGTGGCTTCCGGGCAAATCCCGCTGCCTTCACGAATATTACCTCCGCGCAGATCACCGCTGGCCAACGAGGCACCGTTCAGCGGAACAGTTTGCGCGGCTGGGGCACATGGCAGGCAGACACGGCGCTGCAACGCCAGTTCAAGATCACGGAGGCGCTGAACTTGCTCTTCCGCGCAGAGGCCTTCAACCTCTTCAACCATGCGAATTTTGGCCGCATGGACAACAACACGAGCAGCGCGACCTTCGGGGAGGCTCAGAACACTCTGAATGTCGGCTTGAACGGAATGGCTGCGCTTTATCAGATCGGTGGGCCACGTTCGTTCCAGTTTGCCATGAAGGTGCAGTTCTAGAGCTGACTGCTACGCATCGGTTGCCATAACACCGCGGCGCGTTACGCACGCACCTTACCCTGGGAGGGTAGTCATCATGAGACGCACTGTATGGACCACCGTAACACTTCTGTTGTTGCTCGCGGCAACTACCGTCGCTGCCGCCCAAGAGGCAAAACTCGATGGCTTGACGGGCTTCAAGACGAAAGCCGAATTGGATGACCTCGCCGCGAAGTTCCATAGTGGCGACCTCAAGTCTGCGCAATTCCTCTTCGCCCGGTCACGTGGTCCGTACCAGGTCGGCATCAAGCATGTGGTTCCCGGGCAGCACTTCGGCGAAATGCACAAGACCGTAGATGAGTTCTTTCTTATCGTGTCGGGCACGGGAAATGTCACCGTGGGGGGCGAGCTGACCGAAGCCAAAGCCCGGCCGCTCGATCCGAATGAAGTTCGCGGGGTCAGCATCGTCGGCGGCAAGACAGTAAAAGTGGCGCAAGGCGATGTCATAAGTGTTCCGCGTGGAACGCCGCACCGCATGGACTTGGCGGAAGGTGAACTGGTGTGCGTAGCCATCATGATGTTCGGCGCGCCTCCGGCGCCGGCGGCACAACTGAGCCTGGGCGATTTGCCGGAGGGCGTTCGCAACCGGGTACTGGCCGAAAAAGGCGCGAAGATCGAAAGCATGAAGAAGACTTCAGCCGGCTATGGGATTGAGCTCGTGACCGCCGGCGGAAAAGAAAAATCGTTCAACATCGATCCCAATGGCAAGGTCCTGGCGATGGAAACTGAAGTAGATATGGCGTCCTTATCGCCTGCGGTGCAAGCAGGCATTAAGGCCGCGGTGCAAAAAGCGGGTGCCCGCCTGGTGAAGATTGACGCAGTAGACCTGCTCGACTCCCTGCATTACTACGACGCGGATGTGGTTCTTCCCGATGGGAAGAAAACCGAACTTAGAGTGGGACTGGATGGCGGCCCCGTTAAACTGCCAAACGCAAACAACGGCCAATAGGTATCAAGTTTTATCTTTAACCGACGAAGAGGGATGGTGGCAATGATTCGGCGATTGTATTCAGTGATGGCTGTAGCGCTTGTGGCTGTTTTGCTGGCGGGCTGGGTCATGGGCGCTTCTCTCCGTACGAAGCGCCGGCTAAGTATGGAGCCTAAACCGATTCAGAGCGACCATTCGGTTACTTACGATTACGACATCGTGTACGTGCGCGCGCCCCGGCACGGTGATGAACGGCAGATCATGTGGGCGGAGGTCTTCAATCCTTTTCAAGGCGAGCCGGGATCCGATCTGGTTGTGCTGCACCCAGACGGCCGCGAAGAAGTGCTGGTTGCGGCCGGCGATGACGCCATCGCCGATCCTTACGTCTCTTTCGATGCCCAATGGGTGTACTTCGCGCGCTTCCATAACTCCCACCCATTCTCTTCGGGTCTGGTGGAGATGAAGAGCTCGGACATCTACAAGGTAAACGTCGCCAGCAAGAAAGTCGTGCAGTTAACGCACCAGGAATTCACTCCGAACCTGGCCGCAACGGATCCCGCACTGCCGGCACCGCCAGTCTTCAACCTCGGTCCATCGCCGCTACCCGACGGCAGAATAGTTTTTACGAGCAACCGCAATGGGTTCATCTCGACGAAGGACTACCACGCCTGGGTGGCGATGCCGGGATACACGTCGAATGCATCGATGCAGCTGTTCACGATGGATGACGATGGCAGCAACGTAGAAATGATCGGAAGCCTCAACATCAATGGGGCTCTGCATCCCTCGGTCCTGAAAGACGGCCGCGTGATGTTTTCCACCTTCGAGTCGGAAGGATTGCGCGATCCCCGCACCTGGGCGATGTGGCTGATCAACCCCGACGGAACAGGATGGGGCCCTTTATTTAGTGGGTTGGGACCACAGTCTGACCATGTCCGCCATTTTGCGACGCAGACCTCGGATGGATCGCTGGTGTCAGAGGAATACTACTTCGAGAAGACCCTCGGCTTCGGCACGCTGTACAAGATGGATGCTAGCGCGCCGAAGGGCCAGCCCTATTTCAGTTCTGCCGACCGCAATGACCCGCGCAGCGTGATCGCATACGGTGCGGCGGGCCCAACGCCTATGCCTTTTACTCCGCGCGGGGCGAAGATCCTGACGCCGTTCACCAATCCCGCCAACGCGCCGGCGCCGCGTTCCGATCTGGATGATCCAAAGTCTGCCATGGTCGGAAGATTCACGCACCCAACGGGTGCGCCCGATAATCATCTTTTGGTCGTTTGGTCTCCGGGGCCGACCCATGGTTTTATCGACGGCCGGCGGCCGCGTCCCGGAGACCTTCCCACGGTCGATAGCGGCATTTATCTCATCAAGAACAGCGATGTCATCGATGAGCCGAGCCAGATGCTGCTCATCAAGAATGATCCCAACTTCAACGAGCAGTGGCCGCGCCCTCTCGTTCCTTACAAACGCATTTATGGTGTCGATCAGCCGGAGCACATCGCGCATCTTGCCAACGACGGCAACGTCAACCGCAATCTACCCCAGGGAACTCCGTTTGGACTGGTAGGTACGGCCAGCGTCTACAAACGCGAATCGTACCCGCTGGGTGTAATCCCGCCGGGGAAGGTGACGGCCGAGTACGGTGGTGGCAAGGACCCCTATACCGGCATGACCTCCGCCGACTTTATTGGCGGCAATGACCCTTATAAAGGTCTGGGAGCGCTGGCGGGGATCTTTAGCTACAACTGGGACATGCAAGGAGCGGACTCCGGCTACTACACCAATGATGATGTCCACGCGATCCGCATTGTCATAACCGAACCCACCACCGATCCTAAACTCGCTGACCGAACAGCTCGGCGCTGGTGGAACGTTGCCGATGAGCGGCTGCGCATCCTCGGCGAATTCCCGGTTCGCAAATTCCGCAATGGTAAACAGCCGATCGATCCTGACGGCAACCCCGACACAAGTTTCCTCGCTAAACTCCCCGCCGACGTTGCCTGGACCTTCCAAACGCTGGACAAGAACGGAATGGTGCTCAACATGGCGCAAACCTGGCATCAGTTGCGGCCGGGTGAAGAGCGCAACGATTGTGGTGGATGCCACGCCCACAGCCAGGTCCCGACCCCTTGGGAAAAGACACGTGCGGCCCAGTCGGATTACAAAGTGTTTGACCTCACGAAGTACACGCCGCTGCTCACCAGCAAGAAGAATGACCAATCGGGCCAGCAGTGGGATGAAAAGGATGAGACCGGTGTCCGCTTCCAGGCGGGGATCAAAGATGTCGAATACTACCGTGACGTCAAGCCAATCCTTGACCGCAGTTGCATTGCCTGCCACACGCAAAAATGGAAACAGCCGGCAGGCAATCTGGTACTTGATGACAATGAACTTCGCAAGCCCGACCAGGCAGATAGGGGACTCATTGAAGCTTTCTCGGCGCGGCTCGTCGCCAATGTGCCCGGCACTTATATTCGACTAGCGATGGACCCTAGTGCGCATTGGGGATACAAGCCCGGCCTCGAAGGTGGTTACACGTTCGACGCCTGGCCGTTCCCGCAGGCTTCCCGCTATATCCGCTATATGCAATCCCGCCGCAGCCTGCTCGCCTGGAAGATTTTTGGCAAACGGATGGACGGCTTCAAGAATGAAGATTTTGCCTACGAACAGGTGCCGGGCGATCGCAGTTCCTTGATTTACCACGGTCAGCCGTTCAATCCGATCGGCAAAGACCGGCGCGATACCGCCAACCGCCTGTACACCGTCAACCTCGCCTATCTTGGCACTGCGATGCCGCCGCCCGACGCGGTTGCCGGGACCTACAAAGATCCAAACGGTAAGCTGATCAAAGTTCCCGGACTCAGCGACGAAGACCGGCGCACCATCGTGCGCTGGATCGACTTGGGCTGTCCCATCGACCTGGATTATGACCAGCAGCATCCGGCACGCCGCGGTCGTGGATGGCTGGCGGCCGACAATCGTCCGACCCTGACCCTTACGGCACCCCGACCGAATGCGAACGAGAAGCTCACTCGCATTCTAGTAGGAATGCACAGCTTCGATGCCGGACTCGACCTCACCAGTTTTGACGTGACGGCCGACTTCGCCGTGAACGGCATTCGTCCAGGACAGAATCTCGCCTCACAGTTCCGCGCGAAAGGCGATGGGGTATGGGAACTCGTCCTCAGCAAGCCTCTGGCCGAGCTGCAGAAGGGAAAGCTGAACGTTGCTATCAAGGACAAAGAAGGCAATGCGACGCAGATTCAGCGCACATTCTCGGTAGGAACTTCCGCGACAGCTCATCGCATTGGAGGTGCCGAGAGTGGGACGCGGGCGTATGCCGGCCCGCAATGAATGGCCGCGACCTCGGCTCGAACTGTATCCGCGCAGCGCGAACGCTGGCCTTAGTACTCCTGTGCCTCGCTGCGGTCCGTTGCGTGGCACAGCAGCCCGATCGCCAGCCGGTGCAAGAGGTGTTCCGGACAGATTTGGTGTACACGCAGGACCGCGGTGAGATCCAGATAACGTCGGGTATCAATTCCGTCTGGTCTCATGGCGACCGGGTCTTCGCCATGCCGGTACAGACAGAGTATGGGTTGACGGACACCTGGCAACTGCAACTCGAGTGGGACGGCTGGCAGCATATAAAGCCCTTCGGAGACCCTGCTTCGGCAGGTGCAGGCGACGTCAGCGTTGGCGTCAAGCGATCGCTCATGAACCTTCGCCGCACCAATTCGCATTTGGCCCTCACCTTCGATCTGGGCCTTCCCACGGGCGATTTAGCACATGAGCTCGGCGAAGGACTCTACAGCGCTGCACCGAGCATTATTCTTGCTCACGATTTCTTCCCGCATGCCCGGCAATTGCAGGTATTTACGCAAACCGGTGTCGAGCTCATGCTGGGCACGAAGTGGCCAAGCGCGGCCGGTCCGGCGCCCAACCGTTTCAACTGGAGCGGTGGAGCTTTTTTCGTGGCGAAGCGTTCCCTCATCTTGAGCAGCGAACTCACCTGGCAGAACGACCGCTGGAACCACGCCGGCCGGCAGAACACGCTCTACGCGACGCCTGGTACCGTTTGGAAACTTCCTTTGAGATTAGAGCTGGGACTAGGTGCTTCGGTGGGCCTGACTCCCGGCAGCGAGCGTTTTGGCGTTCGCGCCCAGCTCACGCGGGAGTTTCAGCCGCGCAGAGCGGCGGATTAACGCTTGTCGCATCGGTTCTTAGGTTTTGGGAGAGAGATCATGAGGAAACTCGCACTGCTTGCCGTCTTACTCATCGCTTTGCCACTTGCTGCCGATTCTCGGCTATTGCGACATCCTGATTATCATGCCGGCAAGATCGCCTTCAGCTATCTGGGGGATATTTGGACCGCCAATGAAGATGGCTCCAATATCCAACGCTTGACGGTCCACACCGCCCGCGATGTTTACCCTCGGTTCTCTCCCGACGGTAAATGGATCGCCTTCTCCTCGAATCGCTACGGCAACAATGATGTCTTTGTGGTCCCCGCGAATGGCGGCACGGCGAAGCAGCTTACCTTTCACTCTGCTCCCGATGACGTCGTTGGCTGGACGCCGGACAGCAAGAATATCGTCTTCCGCTCGGCGCGTGGCGTCCTATTCGCCGGCATTGCCAACCTTTATCAAGTGGCGATCAGCGGTGGAGTCGAGCAGGTCTTACCGACCGACTGGGGTTATTGGGGAAGCTTTTCATCCGATGGCAGCCGATTCGCGTTCAACCGTCATCCCGGCGTGTGGTCACGCCAGCATTATCGCGGCAGCTATGCGGCTGATCTCTGGTTGATGGATGTCGGCACGAGGAAATATACGCACTTGGGTGATCCGCAATTCAAAGGCAACTACTTATGGCCGATGATCTCTGCCACCGGCGACATTTATTTCGTCTCCGACCGCCTTGCGAATGAACCAGTCCAACCCGGCTCGAAAGAAGTCATGAAGAGCGTCAATAACATCTGGAAGATCTCTCCGAGTGGCGGGCCACCGGTGCAGGTCACGCATTTCAATGAGGGCCGGCTCTATTTCCCGTCGATCTCCAGCGACGGCAAGACTATCGTTTACGAAGAGAACTTCGGTTTGTGGAAGCTCGATACGGCCACAGGCAAGACCAGCGAGATCAAGCTGAACATTGCATCGGACGATAAAGAGAACCAGATCGAAACCATCACAGTGCGCAACGAGGCCGATGGCGGTTATGACCTTTCGCCAACGAGCAAGCGCGCGGCCGTGTCGGCCCACGGCGAACTGTTCACCGTAGCGACGGACCGCGGCGATATTCAGCGCGTGACCGACTCCTTCTCGCGCGAATCGAATCCCGTGTGGTCCCCCGACGGCAAATGGATCGCTTTCGTCTCCGACAAGAGTGGCCAGGATGAAGTGTGGGTCGCCCACGAAGATGGTACCGGCCTGAAGCAGGTCTCCACGAGCACCGGCGTCACCGAAAAGCGCGCAATCGTGTTCGCGCCCGACTCGAAGTCGCTGCTCTACACCGCCACTGACCACCAGTTGTTCCGTGTCGACCTGGAAACCGGTAAGGCGCACGTAGTCATCAAGGGCGATATCGGCGATATCAACGGCCCGCGCTTCTCCCCCGACGGCAAGTGGATCTCTTATTCCACCTGGGATGGACTGGTGCGTTCGCACGCTTACGTAATACCCGCGGCGGGCGGTGAGGCACGCCATGTGGGCTCAGACGACGAGATGTTCGCGGAGAGCGCCCCGCAATGGAGCGCTGACGGCAAACGCCTTCTGTTTCTGAGCGGTATGACGCAACAAGGTAGTGCCACGGTCGCTCGCCCTGTCGGCATCCAGTTGTATGTCGTCGCGCTGCAGCACGAGGACAAGAGCCCCACGGACCAGGGTATCGACAGCGAGGACGAAGCGCAGGCCGCCGACCGTGCTGCCCGCGGCCGTGCGCCCGCAGCCTCCGGCACGCCTGATCAGAAGCCGGAGTTCAAGATCGACTTCGACGGTATTCTGCGGCGCGCGCGACAACTGACGCACACTTCGGGGAACGTATCGGGTTATGCCATTTCACCCGATAGTCATACCTATGCCTTCGTCTCTTCCGGGGACTCTGGTGCTTCCATTTACACCATTCAGGACGATGGTTCGCAACTTACTCGTATCGTGCAAGCCCAAGGTGGGGGAGCGGACGACGATGCGGCGCCTGGAGGTGGTAGCTACAGCGCCCTGAAATTTTCCAAAGATGGCCGCACGCTTTATTTCCAGCAGGGGTCGTCCGTCATGGCGGCTGATGTTCCTGCGCCTAATCCGGCCGGAGCGCGCGCCGTGGCCGCTCCCGCCGCTCCGCCACGCGCCCCTCGTCGTATCAGCTTTACCGTGCACGTGGACGTTGACCATCGCCAGGAGCGCGCCGAAGTTTTCAATGAAGGCTGGCGCATCATGAAGACTCGCTTCTACGACGCCGATATGCACGGCGTTGATTGGGTCCGCGCCAAGAGCATCTACGAGCCCATGTTGCAATACGTCGCTGACCAGGACCAGCTCCATGAACTCATGATGGCAATGATCGGCGAGATCAACGCGTCGCACACCGGCGTGACCAACTTGAATCCCCCGAGCCCAGCCGAAGAGCGTGCCCAGACCCGCTTTCCCGGTTTCGAGTTCAAGTCGGATGAATCTGGCTACTACCGCGTAGGCCACGTCTATCACCACGGACCGGCCGACAAGGACTACGTCAAGATCAATACCGGCAATTACATTCTCGCCATCGATGGCCATCCGCTGCGAGCCGGAGAAAACTATTGGAAGCACCTGAATGCGTTGCTCGGACAGAAATTTGAATTCACCGTCAACGATAAGCCAATGATCGAAGGTGCGTGGCAGACCAAGGTCGAACCGGTAGGGTCCAATCACTATGCCACCATGCAGTACGAAAAGTGGGTTACGGATCGGCGCGCCGTCGTCGATCGTTTGTCCAATGGCACGATCGCGTATGTGCACATCCGCGCGATGGATCCGCCCTCACTCGCTCGCTTCCAGAAAGAATTCGCGCAGTATCACGACAAACAGGCGCTTATCATCGACCAGCGCTTCAACCCCGGCGGGGCCATCGACCAGGAGTTGCTCCAGATCCTCGGTCAGCGCCAGTACCAGAGAACGCGTGGTCGCGATTCCGCGTACATCACTCGTCCGCAGCTCGGTTTCTTCGGGCCCATGGTAGTCATGGCGAACGAGCGCTCCACCAGCGATGCCGAAGTTTTTCCTGACGGCTTTCGAACGCTCGGATTGGGCAAAGTCGTTGGCGTAACGACCTACGGTGCTGTGATCGGGACTGGCGCGTACAAACTCCTCGACGGATCGACTATTCGCACGCCCAACACCGGCCTGTACAACGTAAAGGGATACAACCTTGAAAACTACGGCGTCCCGCCGGACATTTACATCGACAATACTCCCGACGATTTCGTCGCGGGACGAGACGCGCAACTGGAAAAAGCTGTGGAGGTGTTGCAAAGCGAGCTTCAGCAACGTGCTAAAACGCCGGCGGTGAAGGCAGCAGGCCAATAGACCGGCGCTTGATTCGCTCTGAGTGCGTCAACTCTTTTGTGTGGGCGACCGAATGGATAAGGAATCCAGGGGCTATCGAGCCTCGCGATGCGCCAGAAAGCAGTTACCAAAAGTGTGCCCAGAATTGTGCCCAGAATTGTGCCTCTCACGATCTCTTGCCAGGTGCTTTCTGACGCCAAATGCCAGTGCGGAATGAGCGACAGGGGGCGGTTCCGCGAATTTCGTAACACATTGTGTTAGCTGAGCTAAACGATTGATTCCTAGTGAGGCGATTCCTTCTAAGCAGAGGATCGCACGTTCGAGTCGTACCGGGCCCGTCAGTGGTTCTGCTCCATTGGAGCGCGTCTTACTCCTTCTTCTCCGTAGCCCCTGACTTCATCGGTACGTCGTAACGTGCCTGGCAGTTGTTGCCCGGGTCCCAGGTGATGCGCTGGCTGTCGTTGGCGTAGCGGATGCGGAAGGTCAGCGGCGTCTTCACCTCATTCGGCAGCGTGACGAAGCGCAGGCGGCCGTCGCTGTTCGTTGCTGCTTCCAATTCGAGTTTGCGGCGGTTCAGGAAGCCATGCCGGATGGTCGTCGATATTTTTGCGTCGTAGATGCCGTTGCCCGCCAAGTCGGTGATGACGAAGTCCACTTTGCAGTCACCCATCTCGGCGGCGATCTCGGGAACCACGTTGCCCGGCGTGCCTTCGGGCGCCGGCGCCTGTGCGGGCGCTTCCTTGGGTGGGACTTGTGGTTTCTGTTCCTGGCCGAGAAGCAGGGAAGAGGCGAGGAGTACGGCAAGCAGCATACGCATGCCGAATATGGTATCGGATTGGGCGCTCGCAGACGATGTCATCCTGGGCGGAGCGGTGGCGAACGCCGCCGGGCAGTCGAAAGATCCCTATCGCTACGAAAATGAACGGGTGCAATCGGGATCCTTCGACTGCGCGAAGGCCGCTCGGTCGCGGCCTTTGCTTCGCTCAGGATGACAGCATGAAGGGCGCAACATTCATCGTTTAGAATGAAACATTACTCACTCTATGCCGACCGGTTCTGACGTCCGCGAGACCTTCCTGCGCTACTTCGAGCAGCAGCAGCACCGCCGCGTGCACTCGTCGTCGCTCGTCCCAGCGAACGATCCCACGCTGCTGTTCACCAACGCCGGGATGAACCAGTTCAAGGACGTGTTCCTTGGCCTGGAGAAGCGCGACTACAACCGCGCGACCACGTCGCAGAAGTGTGTGCGCGCCGGCGGCAAGCACAACGACCTGGAGAATGTCGGGTTCACCAAGCGGCACCACACGTTCTTCGAGATGCTCGGCAACTTCAGCTTTGGCGATTACTTCAAGCGCGATGCCATCAGGTTCGCCTGGGACCTGGTCACGGCGAGGGAGTGGTACGGGATAGCGAAGGACAAGCTCTACTGCACGATCTTCAAGGGCGAGCAGGGCGTTCCACGCGACGATGAAGCGGCGCAGTTCTGGCGCGATGTCGGGATCCCAGCCGACCGCATCTTCGAAATGGGGATGAAGGACAACTTCTGGCAGATGGGCGATACCGGCCCATGCGGTCCTTGCAGCGAGATCCACTACGACATGGGCGTTGCCGCCAGCGATGACGGTCATACCGACTGCAAATTTCCTTGCGACTGCGGCCGCTACGTCGAGATTTGGAACCTCGTCTTCATGCAGTTCGACCGCGATGCCGGCGGCACACTGAATCCGTTGCCCAAGCCGTGCGTCGATACCGGCATGGGCCTGGAGCGTGTGACCAGCGTGCTGCAGGGTGTCATCTCGAACTACGACACGGACTTGTTCACGCCGCTGCTCAAGCGCGCGGCGGAACTCACCGGCACCGACCTGAAGAAAGAGTTGCAGCATGAGCAGTCGGCGAAGTCAGCGGCATCGTTGCGCGTCATCGCCGATCACGCGCGCGCGACGACGTTCCTCATCAGCGACGGCGTGATGCCTTCGAACGAAGGCCGCGGCTACGTGCTGCGCAAGATCATGCGCCGCGCTATCCGTCACGGCCGCTTGCTCGGCTACGACAAGCCGTTCCTTTTCGAGATGGTCTATGCCGTGCGCGACCTGATGAAGGATGCGTATCCGGAGTTGGCGGAATCGGCTGAGCGTGTTGCGGCCATCGTGAAGCGCGAGGAAGAGCAGTTCGCGCGCACGTTGACGCTGGGTCTTGGCCAGCTTGACACGCTGATCAAAGCGGGCAAAGAAGTTTCTGGAGCTGAGGCGTTCAAGCTCTACGACACCTTCGGTCTGCCGCTCGATTTCATGACTGACGCGGCGCGCGATGCCGGTATCGGCTTCGACCAGGCCGGCTTCGACAAGGCGATGTCTGAGCAGCGCGCCCGTGCACAAGCATCGTGGAAGGGCGGTTCGAAGGCGACGGCATCGCCTGCATTCCGCGAGCTGAAGCGTACGGAGTTTGTCGGCTATCGACAGACGGAAGCGGCTGACTGCGAGGTTCTGGCAATCCTCAAAGTAGAGACGGGGCATGCCCCGTCTCTACCACAGGCTGTACGCGAACTGCGTAAGGGTGAGCAGGGCGAGATCGTCCTCGACCACACGCCGTTCTACGCCGATTCCGGTGGCCAGGTGGGAGATGTGGGCTGGTTCTATTCGGACGACCGCAACACGCTCGTCGCTGACGTCAGCGGGTGCTACGCGCCGGTGCAGGGCGTGCGGGCGCACAAGGTGACGGCGCGGCAGAATATTGTGGTCGGTGATCGCCTTACCGCGGTCGTCAACGCCGATGTGCGCCGCGAAACGATGCGTAACCATACGGCGACGCATCTCGTACATGCGGCTCTGCGCTCGACGCTGGGCACGCACGTGAAGCAGGCGGGGTCGCTGGTCGATCCGCAACACTTGCGCTTTGATTTCTCGCATTTCGCGGCGGTCGAAGACGAACAGATGCAGGACATCGAAGACATCGTCAACAAAGAGGTGTTGCGCAACACCAAGGTCGACGTGATCGAAGATGTGCCCATCGATGTTGCCATCAATGAGTACAAAGCAATGGCGCTCTTCGGCGAGAAGTATGGCGACAAGGTGCGAGTCATTAAGATCGGCGATTTCTCCACCGAGCTTTGCGGCGGTACGCACACTGGTGCCACCGGTGAGATTGGTCTGGTGAAACTCTTGCGCGAGCAGAGCGTTTCCGCGGGCGTCCGGCGGGTGGAGGCCGTGACCGGCGAGGGTTCGTTGCGTCATTTCCGCGCGGACCATCAGCTCGAACACGTAGCGCGTGAGCTGGTTCGGCCCGGGGATCACGAAGGTTCGCTGGCCACGGCATTACGCCGCGAGATCGAAGCACGTGACGAGGAACTGAAGCGGCTGCGGCGCGAGCTGGAGAACTCGCGCATGAAGTCGGCGGCACAAGGCGCGCAGAATCTTGATGAGAAGATCCGCACGGTGAGCGGGGTCAAAGTGCTGGCGCATCGCGCCGACAATCTTGAGCGCGCGCAACTGCGCACGCTTGTCGATAACCTGCGGACGAAGCTGCACTCCGGCGTCGTGGTGCTGGGTTCGGCCACGGACGGCAAGGTCGCGCTGATCGTCGGCGTCACCAAAGACCTGACGGAGCGCGTGCAAGCGGGCAAGATCGTCGGCGCGGTCGCGCAGAAAGTCGGCGGCAAAGGCGGCGGGCGTCCCGATCTGGCCGAAGCCGGCGGGAATGATCCGGGCGCGCTGGATGCGGCGCTTAACGATGCTTACTCGGTCGTTGAAAAAATGCTTACGTAACGTTGGTTCATAGTCCAAGCGAGGGCGCCGCATCGCGCCCGATCGCGGCGAATTTGTCCGCCCATTTCACTCGTCCGGTCAGCTGCATGACGACGAAGAGCGTAACAATCGCGCCTATCGTCACCGCGAGCGCCGTAAAGCCCTGCAGTAAGAATGCGTAGCTGAACAGCACGAGATAGACGAACTGCGACAAGCCAGCTTCGACCAGCGCGAAACGCATCCCGACGACGAGACGCAGATACGACACGACGAGGAATATCGAGACCGCTGAGCAGATCAGGAATGCTGCGTGGATCGAAATGTGATCGACGAGGTAGGCGAGCAATAGGTGGAACGCAAAGAACGCCGTCGCTAGAAAGAAGTAATTCATCGGATGAAGTTCGATGTTGCGCAACGTCGTGATGAGGAACATCAAGAAAAAGAAGAAGAAAAGCGACACCGGCGCGAAGAAGCTGATGCGTCCCGCCAGCGGTCCAGGTTGCAGGTGCTGCGGCATCCCAATACCCACCTGGTAACCGGAAATCAGGTTCGTGTAGTCCCAATCGATCTGCCAGCCGCCTGCGGTGTCGCGCCGCGAAGTCGGCGAAAGTGCGTTGGCTGGGAAATCGCCGTCGTTGAAGTTTGTCGTTACGTTGAGATGGAAGTCTTTCACCTGTGAGACGTCCATTCCGAAGTTGTAGTTCCAGGAATCGAGCCCCTGGGACCGATAGGCGATATGCACGGGTAGCACCTCGCCTGCGCTGGCGTCGATAGATGCTGTCAAAATATCGCCACGAACTGTGGTAGGCAGGTCTTTCCCGCCAGACTGTACTTGGAGGCCGTCGTAGAGCGCCTGCGCTGTCGGAAGTTTGAGTGTTACGGTTGCGATGCCACCCTCAGCGGGATTGTGGAAGAGGTAGTCACCGCTAAAATCAACCCGGTAAGTGCTGTACCAAAGCAAACCCTTTTGTCGGTAATCGAGATTGAGCGCTACATTGAGGTGCGATGACTCCAGCGGCATCGCCAGTTGACGCGTCTCCTGTGGGTTGGGTAGCGGGATGGCGACACAAGCTGTGGGGGCGGTTTGCGTCTGCGGTGTCCCCCAATTCGACATTACCTTGCCCTTGAGGTCGATGTCGGAGCTATACGTGCGGGTGTAGATGGTCGCGCCGAGGAACCACCAAGCAACTGCGGTGGACGCGAATATGAAGACGAGGGCGGAAATGCGGCGTGCCATGCGGGCGCTCCTCCTGGAGCGCCCTTACCTTAGCGAGAAGTGCATCGCACTGTCAAGTACTTTGTATAACAAAGTCTGAACAAAAACAGTTATTCAGAGTTGTGGCCGCACCCCAGCCGCCAGCCAGACGAGCCAAAAGGCGCTCGTCTGGGGCACCCAGGAACTGGTTTCTTGTCTCGGCACGCCGGGTCGTCTGCTTGTCCGCAGCCTTTCGACGGGGGTATTCTTTGCCTCCACAGAGGTGGCCTATGGAACGCGTGCAGTTTCTCCAGCATCGCGGCCAGAAAGTCCTGCTGCTCGACTACAGCAACCTTGATGACGCGGCCGAGATGCTCACGATGATCGAATGTCGGCGCGCCATCGTGGCCGCGCAGCCGGCTGACACTGTTCTGACCCTCACCGAGGTCACCGGCGCGAAGTTCCCGCGCGTCGTGCTGACGAAGATCAAGGAAGCGACCGTCTTCGATCGTCCGCATGTGCGGCGCGCGGCGCTCGTTGGCGTGGATGACTCGATGACGGCTGCGCTTGACGCAGTAAAAGCCTTCTCCGCGCGGCAGTGGAAGATATTCCCCACGCGTGATGAAGCGCTTGATTGGCTGGTGAGTGAGGCTGAGCCGGAAGCTCGGGCAAGCTAGGCTCATAAAACGTTAAGCGAAGCGCGGAATCCATATAGCTACCCGAATGCGTGGTAACTATATGGATCCCTCGCTTCGCTCGGGATAAAGCAAACAGACCTACACCGCTACCGGCTGCTTCTTGTTAACCGGCACGTGGGTGAACCAGCCGAAGCGGTCGGGCGCGGTTCCGTTCACGATGCCGTAGAACTCGGTGATCACGGTGCGAGTCACCGGGCCTACCACGCCTTTGCCGACGCTGATCTTGTCGACGGAACGTATTGGCGTGATCTCGGCCGCGGTGCCGGTGAAGAAGACTTCGTCGGCGATGTAGAGCATTTCGCGTGGGATCATCTGCTCCTGCACCGGGATGCCGCGGTCGCGCAGGATGCGCAGCGCGGAATCGCGCGTGATGCCGGCGAGCACCGAGCTGCCCAGCGGCGCGGTGAACACGGTGCCGTTGCGCACCACGAACAGGTTCTCGCCCGAGCCTTCGCTGACGTAGCCATTCACGTCGAGCGCGATGCCCTCGACGTAGCCATTCATGATGGCTTCCATCTTGATGAGCTGCGAATTCATGTAATTCGCGCCGGCCTTCGCCATCGTGGGCAGCGTGTTGGGCGCCATGCGGTTCCATGACGAGACGCAGACGTCGACGCCTTGCTCGGCGTCGCTGCCGAGGTATTTTCCCCAGGCGTAATTCGCGATGTAGACCTCGACCGGCGAATTAAACGGGTTCACGCCCACCTGGCCGTAGCCGCGCAGGATGATGGGCCGCACATACGAAGGCCATACGCCATTGGCGGAGATGAGCTGCACCATGGCGTTGACGAGATCGTCGCGCGAGTACTCCACGTCGATGCGGTAGATGCGGGCGGAATCGAGCAGGCGCTGGATGTGCTCCTGGGCGCGGAAGATCGCCGGGCCGCTGGGCAGCTTGTAGCAGCGGATGCCTTCGAAGACCGACGAGCCGTAGTTCACGACGTGCGACATCACGTGGATCTTGGCGTCGTCCCAGGGAATCAGGTTGCCGTTGTGCCAGATCTTTTCGGACTTGTTGATCATCAGCGCTCCTTGGGCAACTAGTAGGGATTATTGCTTAGAGGCGAGCGGAGCGGCAAGCGCCATTTCGGGCCAGGATTTCACCGCCGAGACGCAGAGAGTGCAGAGGTGTCGGGCGCCTTAAAGAACAGCAGATTCCTCGCTTCGCTCGGAATGACAAACAAAAAAGGCGGACAGCAGATCCCTCTCCCGCTCTGCGAGATCGGGATGACAAAAAAGAGCAGGTTAATGAACGACCGCGGCTTTCTTCGGCCCCACTTCGTCCCCGCGAAAATACGGCGCGGGATTTGCGCGCATCACGCTCATTGCCTTGAATGGTTCGGTGTAAACGTTGGCGGCGTTCCAGAAGAGGAAGCCGTTCCCGCCGTGTTGTTTTGCTACACGTACCTGCGTCAGGACGTAGTCAGCGTTGTAGGTCTTCGTTTGCCAGTGGAAGGCTTGCAGCCACGGGCGGATGACGATGGGTCGCTTTGTTCCCGGAGCGGGTACGTTTGCCAGGATCTTCTGGAAGCGGTCCATCGAGGCGGAGATGAAGTGCTCAGGCGCGTCGCCGGGATGGTCGTAACCATCCATGTTGAAGAAGTGCGACGGGTAGATCATGGGCGAGAGCACATCCGCGTGGTGCGCGAGCGCGACGACATCTTGCCCGGTCTGCGCGAGGTCTTCTTTGTCCTGCCACGCCGTGACGCCGAAGACGTCAAGCGACACGAGCACGCCCTTAGCGTGCAGCTTTTCGTAGGCGCGCGCGACAAAATCGGTGATGACGTCGTGCCGCTGCCATTTGGGATGGTCTTTTTCAAAGGCGAACTGCGCGTCTTTTTGGTCGCCTTCGGCAGGGAAGCGCACATAGTCAAACTCGACTTCGTCTACGCCGGAGTCGGCGACCTGCTGCGCCAGCGCCAGGTTGTATTCCTGCACGGCGGTGTTGGAGGAATCCGTCCAGACGAGCGCGCCATTCTCGCGCCAGGGCTCGCCCGTGTTGCGCGAGCGTACGGCGAGTTCCGGATGCGCTGCTATTAGCGTGCTGTCGCGGAACAGCGCCACACGCGCAATCGCATAAATGTTCTGTTGATGCAGCCAGCGGACGTACTTCGCCAGGTTCGGGATGGCTGCGCCTTTGCGCGGCGCTAACAGATGCGCGAACGGCACGTTGATGACGCCGTCGCTGTCCTTGATGTCGAAGACGACGGCATTGCCGCCGGCGTCACGCCAGCGGCGGACCAGGTCGAGGCCGAGGCGGCTGCCGGCCATCGTGCCGGTCATATAGATGGCGCGGACTTCGAGGTTGGGATCGCTCGAAATGGGCCGCTCGACGATGGCACTCTCGTAGCCCGGTATGGTGAGCTGCTGTCCGGCCTTGAAGTAGGTCGTCTTGCCGGACTTGTTGGCTTCGCGCAGCGCGGTCTCGAACTCGGCGCGCGTCATGTAGCTAGTGGAGGGCCAAAGCCGGCGCACGATGGTCGCCACCGGGAGGTTCTCGGGCACGGTATAGGTGTTGCCGGCGATGCCGGTGGATGGCGTCCCGAAGCCGGCCAGCGCCGGTAGAGCGGGAATAATAAGGAGCAAACCCAGGAGTGAACGGGCCGAGCTACGGACTGCCTGCATAAGCCGACTCTAGCATGCAATTGGATGCAGCAAACCCGCGACCCGTGCCTACTTCGGCACTTTTCCACAGCCAAAGGGCCATGCCCCTTGGCGGGCTGGTGCATCTAATCAGCAGAGAAGGAAAGGCGGCATCGGGGTCGCGGTGACAACTTTGTTGCGAGTTCCTCCATCTCATGAAGGATTGACGCAGCTTGGGTGCTGCGCCGGCTGGGACCCTTGGGGAGTCTTGGGGGAACGGTCATCTTATGAAAACCGGTCTTAATACCGCGCTCGATCCGAACCGACGCAGCAACGACGCCACAGAATTTGAAACCGCACTTCGCCGGCGCATCGTCGGGCAGGATGCAGCGGTCGAGAAGGTGGCGGAGATATATCAGATGTTCCTCGCGGGGCTGAATCCGCCGGGGCGTCCCGTCGGCAACCTTCTTTTTCTCGGGCCTACGGGCTCGGGCAAGACGCGCGTCGTGGAAGCTGTCGCCGAAGCGCTGTTCACCGACGCGCGCGCATGCATCAAGATCGATTGCGCCGAATTCCAGCACAGCCACGAGATTGCCAAGCTTATCGGCTCACCGCCGGGCTATCTCGGTCATCGCGAGACGCACCCGCTGCTCACGCAGGAAGCGTTGAACCAGTGGCACACGGAGAAGATCAAGCTTTCCATCCTTCTCTTCGACGAGATCGAGAAAGCCAGTGACGCGCTGTGGCAACTGCTGCTCGGCATTCTCGATAAAGCCACGCTCACGTTGGGTGACAATCGCCGCGTTGATCTTTCGCAGTGCCTCATCGTGATGACGTCGAACCTGGGTGCGGGCGAGATGAACGACCTTATTAATGGCGGCCTCGGCTTCGCGCAAAAACCGAATGCCGTGGACAATGCGCTCGACGAAAAGATCAATCGCACGGCCGTGGAGGCCGCGCGCCGCAAATTCTCCCCCGAGTTCATGAACCGCATCGATAAGGTGGTGGTGTTCCGCACGTTGCGTCCGGAGCACCTGGAACAGATCCTGGAGATCGAGCTGGGCATGGTGCAGCAGCGCATCTTGCAGGCCACCGGCAACAACCAGTTTGTCTTCAGCGCGACGCCGCAGGTGAAGCGTTTCCTGCTGAAAGAAGGTTGCGACCCGAAGTACGGCGCGCGCCACCTGAAGCGCGCCATCGAACGTTACGTCGTCTTCCCGCTGGCGAACCTGGTAGCGACTGGCCAGGTTAAGCTCGGCGACTTCGTCCGGATCGATATGAATCCGGAAGGCAAGATGGTCTTCGTGAAAGAAGCGGAAGGCGCGCTAGTGCCTGTACTGCTGGAGAAATATGGGCCTGATTTCGCGGTGTCAGCGGCCGGCGCCAAGGCCGCAGGCGGACGCAGTGGCAGTGGCCGTCGCGAAGCGACCACCGGTGGACTGATCGACCACAAGTAATCACCGCATCGATGTTGTTGGGCCGAACCTTTGGATGTTGGGGTAAGGAAAGCGCCGGAGAGATCCGGCGCTTTTGTTGTTCTGCAGCGCGTTTGCGGAAACCTAATACTGCTCGTGTTCCATGAGTATCCGACCGTCTTCTCTGACTGCCGCATTCAACGCCAACCGGTAATAGGGTTTCTTTCCCGGTGCTTTGACCTCGATCAGGGTCATTTCGCCGGCGCCTTTTGCGCGCTCGGCGATCTTGCGGACCGGGCGGGGCAGGTCGGCGATACTTACGTTCATGTCCCAGCTTTCATTCAGGCGCCCATCGGGCGCGATGACAAAAAATTTTCTGGTGCTGGTGGTGATCATGTAGCTCGAGCCATATTTTGCATGCTCGCCGCCGAGTTTAATAGCAAACCAGTCGGTGCCCGAAGTCAGTGATTCGATGGTTTTCAATACCGGTTGCGGTACTTCTTCATTCGGGATGTTGCCGATGCCGCCGAGATCATCCTGGCCTTTGGGCCGCCGACTGCCATCCTCATCCATCAAGCGCCCCGCGGTGAACTTGTAGATAGCTTGCCCGTCGGCGTGGGTGATCTTGGTCACCGCATCGGGCTCGCCGCTGCACACATGCTCGATCTTCTTCTTCAGCCGGGCAGGCAGCTCGGAAAATTTCGCATTCTCCGAGCGCTCATATAGTTTTCCGTCGCGCGCGATGATCAGACGAATACGTTCCTCGCCCTGTTTCACATTGACGGCATACTTTTCGCTGCCGTCGCTTTCCTGCTGCCTGGTGGCGCTCACAAACGTGCTGCCTGCAGATTCCTTATCGATCGTCTCCAACACCGGCTGCGGCAATTCTCCCTTAGTGACCCGGGCTGCCTGTGCCCAGACGCAGCCGGCAAAGAGCATGATTGCCGCGACGATGCCGATTGAACGCAGTTGCTTCATTTCGCTACTTCCTTTCACCAAGGGCCTATTTGTGGTATTCGCTGGGCGAATGACGGTTTGTACCAGCGGCGCAGGAAATTTCCTTCCTCTATCCTACCGAAGAGCTGCACGGTGCGATGCAAGCTTAATAATCAAAGCGGAAGGCGGTGGCGATGGTGTTGTTGCCGAAAGGCCGGCTAAAGTGGTCGTCGGTATGCAGAAAGCTGGTATCCAGCCATAAATGCCGGCGCAGCGGGAAGCGCGCGCCGATGTATTCGCGCTGCTTGGTCCACGCGTGGAAGCGCGTGTCGTAAAAGATCTCCCAAGCCAGGTACGGTGTTACCTGGTGGATGGCATGGTCCAGGCGAATGTAGTTGCGGTACCGCTCGGAGAGCGTGCCGTTGAGCACGCGCCACTCCAGGCGATTGCGGTCGCTGAGACCGAAGCCGGCACCGATCGGCAGCCGCGCGGTGCCTTCGAGCCAAACGCGGTGTTCGTGCTGCAGACGGTCGAGTTCGTTCACCTGCCGCAGGAAGCGATACCAGGTGGAAAAGGCGAAGTGCGAGTTCGCCGCGTAGCTGACGCCGGCGCCGGCATGCTCTTCCGCCAGTCGCGAAATTCCGTCCCAGAAGCGCAGCGAGGTTTGCCCAGTGATGGCAAAGCGGTTTTCAAAATGCTTGGTCAGCGAGTATTCGGTCCAGAGCTGGGTATCGCGCGCGGGCACGGATTGTGCCACGCACACGCCCGCCAGGAGCCATGCCAAGAAAATGAAGGAATAGGGACGCAAGCCTGCAGAGTAACAAACAATCCGCTGTTCATTATTGGTTTTCGACAATGGATAAGCATTATCCCTTAGCACGGAGCGCTTGCTTTATGTCGGCCAGGATGTCGTCGGCGCTCTCTATGCCGCAGGAGATGCGCACCAGGCCGTCCGTGATGCCGAGCGCGCGCCGGCGCGCCGGCGGCAGGTCGCGATGCGACGCCATCATGGGGTGCAGCACGCTGGAGAACACGTCGCCCAGACTAGTGGAACGGACGATAAGGTGCAGCGCGTCTTGGAAGCGGAACGCAGCTTCTTTCGTGTTGTCGGCAAGTTCGAGCGTGACCAGCGCGCCGGCATGCGGAGGGCGCAGCGTCTTTTCGAGCACGCGTTTGGCCTCCCCGTCGCACAAGCTGGGGAAGTGCACACGCATGATGCGCTTTTCGCTGCCCAACTCGTGCGCGATGCGTGTGGCGTTCTGGCACTGCCGCTCTACGCGCAACGCCAGCGTTTTTATGCCGCGTGCTATCTCGTGCGCTTCCCACGGACTTAGCACGCCGCCGACGAGCTTGAGCAGCGTGTTCAGCGGCGACTGGAAAGCAATGTCGCGCGCGACGACGATGCCCCCGGTCGCGTCGTTGTGGCCGCCGAGATATTTGGTGGCGCTGTGCACCACCAGATCGGCGCCGAGCTCCAGCGGACGGCACAGGTAAGGCGTCGCGAACGTGTTGTCCACGATGAAGCGGGCGTTGTTCTGCGCAGCGATCTCGGCAATGGCCGCTACGTCGCAGACTTTCAACAGCGGATTCGAGATGGTCTCGGCAAGCAGCACGCGCGGTTTGAGTTCGGTGGCCCGCTTCGCGATCGCCGGCACATTGCTGAAGTCGGCGAACGTCGTCTCGACGCCGAACGGCGCGAGCACGAACGCCAGCAGGTTCAGCGTCGCGCCGTACAAGTCTTGCGACGCCAGCACCTTCGCTCCGGGGGCAAGTTCGCACGCCAGCAGCGCCGCATGCAGCGCGGCCATACCCGAGCTGTAGACGCACGCGGTGGCGCCGCCTTCGAGCGTCGCCATCGCATCGGCGAGCGCAGTGTTCGTGGGATTGCCGTAGCGGTTGTACACATAGCCGGGCATTTCGCCGCTAAAGACGCGTTCCATCTCGGCCATCGAGGGATACGTGTAAGTTGCGGTGGTGTAGATCGGCGTCGTAACCGGCGTGCCGTGTGGCGGCTGGCGGCGCTCGCCGGAATGGACGGCTTGGGTGGCGAAGTCGCGCTTCATGGAGCAAGTAAAAAGGAAAAAGGCAAAAGGCAAAAGGAAAAAAGAGGAGAAGGCCCGCGTCTGGCAAAGGACCAGACATGGATCGAGCGGACTGGAGAGTCCCTCTGCCAAATCCCCACGCTGGCAAAACCGGCCAGGGTGGGGCACCCGACGAGGTCTTGCGAACTGCCAACCGCGAACTGCCAACCGCCAATGGCTAATCGCCAATTGCCGTGATGGCGATGGGCTCGCGCTGTTCCGGTGCGACGGCAACGCCATCGCAGAATGCGACCTGATAGCCGGAGATCGCCGGCACGCGCTCGCCCGGCACGATGATGCCGACGAGATTCAGCGGGTCGGCGGCCGAGAGAGTGACCGGCTCGTTCGTGGGCTGGCGATCGCGCATGGCGCGTAGCGATTCCACCGCGAGCGGCAATGCGAACTGCTCGCCGAGGAAGCCATCGACGAAGCGCCCGCCGCGCACTTCACCGCGATCTTCGAGCCGGCGGAACATCATGGCGAGCTCGCGCCAGCGCGGCAGATTGGTCTCGCGCGCGAGCACGTCGCGGAAGACCACGCCGTAGCGCGCCAGCAGCATGCGACAAGCGCTTTCGACCACGCGTTCCCGCTCGCGGTCCTCGACGCCGTGCAGCACCGACCAGCGGCCGGCGGCGTGCCGCGGGCGCGCCGTCTTGCCCGAGCCCTGGCCGGCACGGCGCTTGGGATCGATGAGGGAGCGCAGATTGTCGAACCCGTCGGCGGTGACGACGCCGGCGGCAACGAGTTCCCATAGCCCGGTCTCGATCTCGGCCTTCAGCTTGCCGGTACCGCGCACGATGTCCACAAAGAAGGACGCGCCGCGCTGTTGCAAAAAGCCGAAGACTTCCTTTGCGATGGCACTCAAGCCGTTCATGTCGGTGGCGTGCTCGCGATGCGGGACGTTTCCCATCCAGTCGGCTTCTTCGCGCACGAAGAAGGTGATGGGGGCGACCTTGGTTGGCACCACGCGGCGTTGCGGCGCGCCGTCGTTCTCGGTGCGCGTCTCCAGTGTCGCCGGATGCGGCGAAAGCCTTCCCCAGCCGACGGCGCCGGTAAGGCACAACTGGTCGAGCTGCTTGGGATCGTAGTCGCGCAGGCGGCGCGCGAGCACGTGGCGCTCCCAAGCATTGGCCGAGATCTCAAAGCCTTGCAGTTGGCGGACGACCTCCAGCAGACCGCGCTCACCGTGCAACTGCGTTCCGCGCGACACGTGCTGCCAATCGAGCAGCCAGCGCATGAACACCGCCGGCGTGACCGCTTGTACGGCTTTGCGCAAGCGGCCGACAGTGAGCCGATGGATACGCGCCAGCAGGCGACGTTCGCAGAATTGGAGGGCGTCGCCGACGTCCGGCGAGCGCACGAACTTGCCGCGTAGCACCGCGCCGGTGGATTCCAGACGCAGCAGCGCTTGTTCGGCGTCGCTGGCGGAGATGGCGAGGATCTGGGCAAGCTGCGCCGCAGTGGTTGGGCCGATGTGCTGCATCCAGCCGGTAGCAAGCGCGTAGAGTGCTTCGCTGCGTTCGGGTATTTCACCGGGGATCTCGCCGGGCGCGATCTCGATGCGTGCTTCCGGATACAAAGCATGGAATGCACGAGCGCGTTCGGCGGCGAACCAGAAGCGACGCTCGTTGATGCGAGCAAGTCCGGCGCGCCGTTGGGCGATCAGCTGTTCGAAGTGCATCTGCCATTCGCTGCCGTGCTCGTCCGGTAGAGCCGTAAGGGTCAGCAGGGCATCGTGGAGTTCATCGGCGTCGCGCACGTCGGGCCAGGCTTCGGCCTGGACTTGCGCGATGGCGTCCTGGTCGAGCGCGCCGACTTCTTCCAGCACGCTGGCGGGCAAGACACGGCGCATCTCGACGGCGCGGGCGCGGCGTTCTTCGAGCGGCGCGTCATCGAGATAAGAATAAGGAGCGCTATTCAATAGCTGGTGCGAGAAGACGGATGGCACGGGTGTGTCAACCGCCACCGTTTTGATCTCGCCGCTGGCGATGCCGCGCAGCACCTGCTGCAGGCCTTCGAGGTCCATGGCTTCGCCGAGGACATCTTTCATGACCTCGCGGATCAGCGGATGATTCGGGATCGCGATGTCGCCCTCGATGTTCTCCTGACAGGCGCGCGAAGCAGGGAAGACCGCCGCCAGCAGATCGTCTGCAAAAATGCGTTGCAGCTGTGGCGGGATCTTGCGCCCGCCGCGGAAGCGTAACAGCGCCAGGGCGCGGCCTGCGTCCCAGCGCCAGCGGGTTTGGAAGATGGGCGCAGCGAGCGCGGCCTGCTCGAGCACGGGCTGTACGGTGTCCGCGTTAAGGAAATGAAAAACGTCAGCGAGCGGGAAGCTGTGTTGTTCGGCCAGAGCGATGTTCAGGCCATCGTCGGTGGCGGTGGCCTGCAATTCAAAATTGAACGACCGGCAGAAGCGCTTGCGCAGCGCCAATCCCCAAGCCTTGTTGATGCGGCCGCCGAAGGGCGCATGGATGACGAGCTGCATCCCGCCGCCTTCATCGAAGAAACGCTCGGCGATGATGGTCTGCTGGGTCGGTACTGCGCCCAGGACGGCGCGGCCGGTGAGGACATATTCGATCGCCTGCTCCGCGCCGGATTCGTCGAGCCCGCACTCCGCCTTCAGCCATTCCACGCACGCGCGGAATTCGGGCGCGTGGCGGTCGAGTGCAATCGGATACTTACCCGGCACGCGTTCACTGATCTCGCGCCGCAGGGCAGCGACGGCCGCGCTTAGTTCCGTTGTCCGCGACGGCGCTTCGCCCAGCCAGAAGGGGATGGTCGGCGCCTGGCCATGCGCATCTTCCACCAACACCCGACTGGTCGCCTGTTCGACGCGCTGAATGCGCCACGAGGTGTTGCCCAGCAGGATGATGTCGCCGCGCAAACTTTCGACGGCGAAATCTTCATCCACCGTCCCGACCGGCGTTCCTTCGGGTTCGGCAACAACGTTGAAGAGCGCATTCTCCGGGATCGCGCCACCATTCAGGATGGCGACCATGCGGGCGCCGCGGCGCGCGCGCAGCACGCCGTTCACCTGGTCACGATGCAGATAGATGCCGTAACGTCCGCGCGTGGAGGCGATGCCCTCGCTCAGCACATTGAGCAGTTCATCGAACTCGGTGCGCCGCAAATCGCGATAGGGCCAGGCGCTGCGCACCAGCGCGAACATCTCATCTTCGCTGATGGTTTCGGCCGACGCGGTCGCGACGATCTGCTGCGCCATAACGTCGAGCGGCGCCGGCGGAATGAGGATGCGATCGAGTTCGCCATGCTTGATGGCGCGCAGCAAAGCCGCGCATTCGATAAGTTCGTCGCGCGTCTGCGCGAATAGCCGGCCTTTCGGCACAGCGCCGCGCCAGTGGCCGGCACGCCCGATGCGCTGCAATGCGACCGCGATGGAACGCGGCGAACCGATGACGCACACCAGGTCAACCGCGCCGATATCGATTCCCAGTTCGAGCGACGCGGTTGCTACGAGCACGCGCAGCTCGCCGTTCTTCAAGCGACGCTCGGCCTGCAGCCGCAGCTTGCGGGAAAGACTCCCGTGGTGCGCGGCCACCAGCTCTTCGCCGAGCCGGTCGATCAGGTTGTGCGCGATGCGCTCCGCGAGCCGTCGCGTGTTGACGAACACCAGCGTGGAGCGATGTTCCTGCGCCAACTGCGCGATGCGGTCGTACAGCTCCTCCCACATCTCGTTCGACGTTACCGGCCCGAGCTCTTGCCCAGGTACTTCGATAGCGACATCGAGGGTGCGCTTATGGCCGACGTTGACCACCTGCGGCAGCGGTCGGTCGGCGCCGGCGAGGAAGTGCGCGACCTCTTCCAGCGGTTTCTGGGTGGCTGAAAGCCCGATGCGGTTTGGCGCGGGCCGTCCACTCTGCGTCACCAGCCGCTCCAAGCGTTCGAGCGACAGGGTGAGATGCGAGCCGCGCTTGGAGCCGGCAACGGCATGGATCTCGTCAACGATGATGGTTGCGACGTCTTTCAGGATCTCGCGACTGCGCCCCGCGGTCAGCAGGATGTAGAGCGATTCCGGCGTGGTGACGAGGATGTGCGGCGGGCGCTTCAACATGGCGCGGCGCTCGTGCATCAGGGTGTCGCCGGTGCGTACGGCGGTACGGATCAGAGGCTCGGCGGCAGCATCAACGCCCGGCAAGCGCGCCTGGCCGCCCGCGATGAAGCCTTGTTCGGCGGCGAGCGCCATGATCTCGGCGAGCGGCGCTTCGAGGTTCTTCTGAATGTCGTTGCTCAGCGCCTTCAGCGGCGAAACGTAAACGACCTCTGTACGGTCGCTTAGTGTGCCTGCAATCGCCTGCCGGACGAGGCGATCGATGCACGCCAGGAACGCCGCGAGCGTCTTGCCAGAACCGGTCGGTGCGGAAATCAGAGTTGTGTGGCCTGCCACGATATGCGGCCAGCCGGCTTCTTGCGGCTCCGTCGGCGTGCCGAACTTGCGCACGAACCACTCGCGCACGACGGGATGCGCCCAGCCGAGCGCGGCCGGGGATGGGGGAGAAGATGACATGAAAACTTGATTTTAGATGACGCGAGGCGAGGCGGGTAGCAAAATCTTCGCAAAATGTTCGCCTCAAAGAGCGACTGAGCGGCCGGGATGGCTCCGGCCGCCCGCTAGTCGAAACGCTAGATGGTGCTGCCCGAGGTCGCGTTGCTCGACTTCTTGCTCTTACCGTCGTGCGCGCTAGCGCCCGCTTTGGCAGCGGTTTCGCGCGCCATCTTCTGGTGTTCTTGCAGCGTGGGAAGTGTCTGCGCGGCGAACTGCTTCAGCGCGTCGTTCTTGCCGGCAGAGGCTTCGTGCTGGAACTCCTTCACATCCTTATTGTGGTCTTCGAGCATGTGACGCATGTAGGCGCGATCGAATGCGGCGCCCGACATGCCGCTCAGTTTGTCGCGAAGAGCTTCGTCTTTCGGATCCATGCCGGTGGGCAGCGTGATGTTCGCGCTCTGCGCCACGGCTTTCAGCTGATCGTTGGCTTTGCTGTGATCATCGACCATGCGCTGCGCGAACTGCTTGACGGCGGGATCAGTGGCTTTCTCGGCTGCGAGCTTGCCCAGTTCCACTTCCGCCATGCCGCCCAGGGCAGCTTTCTTGGCGAACATCTCGTCGCTGCCTTTGCTTTTCGCGTCGGCTTCAGCGTGATGCATGTGCGCCTTGCCGGACTTGGCGGTTGAGTTCTCACCGGCCGCGCCGCTCGTAGTGGGTTGCTGCGCCAGCGCCATTGCCGCTGCGCCAGCCAGCATTGCAATCCATAAGATTCCTTTTCGCATGATGCGCTCCCGTTGCTGCGTTGTCGCGCAGCCGAATGTTTGCTAACCAATGGCTGGATGTGGCGCAGCGTAGAAGCGTTGTCGGCGAGAAGAAGGAAGTGAACGCCGAGTTGTGCCAGAGCGACGGGAAGGGCTGCGGAGCGGGCTCTGCTATAATCGCATTTTGCCTTCCTGTAGTGACCCCGACCGTGGGCGCGTAGCTCAACTGGCAGAGCAACTGACTCTTAATCAGTAGGTTGAAGGTTCGATTCCTTCCGCGCTCACCATCTTTTCAATCACTTACCGGGGTGGAAGTTTTTACCTGTGCCGTAAAACGTGCCGTAAATGTTTACGCGCTCGCCTGCAGCACCGATCCGTTCGCCTGGTTCAGCACCGCGCGCACTGTTTCGAGCTCCGGGTGCTGGTACTTCATCGCGGTCTTCACGTCCTTGTGCCCCATCGCGTTCATGACGGCCTTCAGGTTCCCGGTCGCGTTCAAGAGCCGGGTCCCAAAATCGTGACGCCCGCAATACAGCACCAAATCCCTGGGCAAACCTGCCGCTTCCCGGGCCAGCCGAAACTGGTGGGCCATGTCGGTCAGGTGACCCGATTTGGAGCGCGGGGAGGGGAAGACCCAGCCTTCCGTTCTGTCCCCCGTCCGCCGGCGAAGAACGTCGTGAACGCGGTCGGTCATGGGAATCACCCTGCGGCCGGCCGCGGTCTTGCTGTCCGGCACCATGATGTTCCGGTTCTTGAAATCGAGGTTCTCAATGCGCATCAGGTACAGCTCGCGCCGGTTGCGCATGCCGGTGTCCCGCATGAGGACCAGGATGTCGCGGAACAGCTCGAAGCTCTTCGTCCTCCAGTTCAGCGAGGCGACAGCTTCGATCAACTTCTGCTCCAGGTTCTCATCGAGAATCAAGCTGCGCCCGTGCTCCAGAAGCAGGGTGATCTTCGGAACCTTGTGGATAAGGTTCCATTCCGCTGCTTTGTGCAGCATGCGGCGCAGGGTGCGCAGCGCACAGTTTGCATTCGGCGCCGAGCCGCTGAAGGTCAGCGCCTCGGCGTCGTCCGTCGTGATGCGATCGATGCGCATGTGCGCCACCGGGGTCTCCGAAAGCAGGCGCCAGCCGTCCCGGTAATACTGCCGGGTCGCTGGTCGCAGCCTGCCGGCTTCGATCGTTTTCAAAAACCGACCCGAGAACTGCTGCAGGCTGGGAGGTTTGCGGTCCAGGGGGTCGCTCCCAGCCATGGCCTGGGAGAGCTTCAAGGCCGCAACCTTTTCCGCTCTCTTTTCGTTCGTTTCCTTGGTCGATCCACGATAGCGCTGGCCGCGCACCGTGAAATCGAACCACCAAAAGCTGGAATCCGTCTTCTTAAACAGCTTCACGAGTTTCCTCCATTGCAGCCCGCACGGAAGGCACTCGTGTGTGCTTCTCGATGAACTCAATAAGCACGCGGACATCGTACCGCACTCCACCGTTCTTGGTGTATGCCGGGCCGATCCCTTGGTAACGCCACTGCTTTAACGTATCCGGGGAGCGGCTGAGAATCTCTGCGGCACGCCGCGTGTCCACCAGCTCAGGTATCTCCCGGTGTCTTCTGCTGGTCGCGGCACGCTCGCGGCCGCCGACTCTTCGTGGTCGTGTATTGCCAGGTTCCTCCTTCTCGCATCGGATTTCTCCGCCATTCGGTGTGGTGGTCAGGGCGGAGTCGACCAAACTGCCGTTCGATGTAACCATTTTCTTTACATCTCTCCCTTTGCGCCTCCCGCGCCGTGTTGCACGCGTCTAGAACAGCGTTGTGGTTGAGCAGGCCTGATGCCCGCTTGCGGCCGCCATGGCTTTACCGTGGCGGGCCGGCTTACATCCGCAGCGTAGAACCTCCTGATGTTGCTAATTGCTCTGTCTCTCCGCGCCGGTGGTCGATGGAAACAGCTCCTTGTCTAATACGTCCACGAGCGACCGAAACATCCTCTCTTCCGCCATAATGCGACTAAAACGCGACAAGAAAACATAAGGCCTGAGTTCCTGTCGCTCGCGAGTGGCGAGCGTCTCGATGGTGACTCCCACCGCGTCACGCAGCTGCTGGCTCCGCCAGTGAGCAGCCTCGTGCGCCAACTCGAGTGAGAGTCTCGCGGTATCGAAAAGCTCTGCCGCCTTGCAGACGCGAAGGATTCCATCCGCATCTTCAATGTGCGTCCTGGCGCTTTCCCGCAGTCGGTGGGCGAACGCCGTCATGGCGCCCGGCACCAGCTCGAATTCCTGGCGGCCCCTCGGTCCTTTCTTCGCAGACGGAGTCAGGACACCCCGCGCGACGAGGTGACGCAATGTCAGCAAGATCGCCCCCGACGAAAGCCTCGTTTTGGTTTGCAGTGCATATTGCGTTCGCGCAATGTCTTTCGAAATGAGGACCATCACCAGGAGCTCCGTCGGCGTCGGAACTTCCGAACGCGTTTTCATGTCCTAGAACTTAGCACATATCACATGACAGGTCAAACGATGCATTGCGTCGCTATGCAAGACGTGTCAGTAACATGTTGAAAACAAATTGGTTATATAAAGCTATCTGGCTCCGATACCTGGTGTAGCCTCAAAGCCACCGGGGCGGCCCCCGTGGATTTGGTATACCGGGGCTTCTAGGCCCGACACTTTGTTGCTTCGCGGTGTGCGGAGATCTGACCGTGCACTGACCGTGCTCATCGCCATCGGCACGGACTCGATCCTTTCCTCGGGCCTGACTTCGCCTCCAACCTGCGGCAGCGGCGGTTTCTACACGCCGATTCGCGATGGCTGTCCTGGCATTGCGTGGAGAGCCGCTTTTCCTCGGCGGGAGCTGGTGCGCTGGCACCATGCTTCTGCTGAATTACTCGGAAGTAGTGCCGCATAAGTCGTCGGCACCGATCGATCAACAATTTGACGAGGGCCGGTTCTAGTAAGACGCGCAATCGAGCGCGCGACGAAGGACCAACCCCTATCGATCAAGGCGAGCACGATCCCAAAAGCCAGATCGGCTGTTGATGAGGTGCTAGCCGAGCAAGCTCGCTCCCCCACGCCAAGTTCCCTGCACAGGTGCGCTAGCCCGGGTTCAAAAGAACTTTTGCCGCGTTGTATGGAGGGGCGCATCAGTGGTAACTTCGGCTCCTCACAACCCCATCTTTAGGACTGGTTTTCCGGCTTTGTAGCGGACTGCCGAGGTTTTGGCAATTTGCATGATGGAGTGATTTTGTGGCAGAGCACCAGCGCGTCCAACGTGTGCATGACCTGTTGCGGCAACTTCACCGCGAGCGCGGAACTGAACCGCTTAAGAAGCTCATCTGTAGTGAACTCAACTACGACTTCGTTAACAAGCCGCTGTTACGTCGAGATTGGTCCGAGGATGCGGCTAAGGCTCTTGCTGCTGACCCGGTGCTCTTGGCGAATGCTGGTGAGCAGTTCGGCGTCATCCACGCTCGCCTCAAATCTGACAAGCTGTTGATCGCCGACGAACGCCCGGTCGTCTTGCGTCTGCTGCGCGATCACCCGTATGCGATGTTCGTATTCTCGAACTCGACTCAGGACCGTTGGCACTTCCTGAACGTCAAGTACGACGACGATGTTCAACGCCGCCGCCTTTTTCGGCGGATCACTGTGGGGCCAGAGGAGCGCTTACGGACAGCATCCGAGCGGCTCGACAAGATCAACTTGGCGGACCTCAGCGATACGTCACCGGTCGTCATCCAAAAATTACACGATGACGCGTTCGACGTTGAGCCGGTCACAAAGGAATTCTTCCGTGAATACGGGCGCATCTTCGATGAGGTTGAAGGGGCGATTCGGGGAATCCGAGGGCCGGAGCGCAAGCGCCTATTCACCCAAAGGCTCTTCAACCGAATCATGTTCATCGCCTTCATTCAGAAAAAGGGCTGGCTGAAGTTTGGCGGTGACACGGATTATCTTAGCGCCCTGTGGAAGGCACACAAAAACGACAAGGGCGTTGCCGATAAGAACTTTTACCGCGACCGAATGAAGCCGCTGTTCTTCTTTGGACTGAATGGCGGCGCTCAGGAAGCGGACGTTGCCAACATCAACCGGGGCGGTTTCCTCAAGCTGCTGATTGGCGAGGTGCCATACCTGAACGGTGGCCTGTTCGAGGAAGACGAGGATGACCGAGAGGGCGGCATCGTTGTGCCCGATAAGGCAATTGATGCAGTTCTCAATGAACTCTTCGCGCGGTTCAACTTTACCGTTACCGAAAGCACACCGCTGGATGTTGAGGTCGCCGTTGACCCGGAAATGCTCGGAAAGATTTTCGAGGAGCTTGTAACGGGACGGCACGAGACAGGCAGCTACTACACGCCAAAGCCGATTGTCTCGTTCATGTGCCGAGAGGCGCTAAAGGGCTACCTCGAAGCACAACTTCGCAACGAAGCAAAGGACGCCATCGCCAGCTTCGTGGATCGGCACGACCCGTCAGCGCTGCGCGACGCGGAAGATGTTCTCGAAGCTCTTCGACGAATCAAGGTTTGCGACCCTGCATGCGGGAGCGGAGCATATCTCGTCGGCATGCTGCACGAGTTGCTCGATTTGCGGACAAACCTGTTCGCCACCCGAAAGCTCGACACTCGGTCCGCCTACGACCGTAAGCTAGAAATCATTCAGAGCAACGTGTACGGCGTTGATCTTGACCAATTCGCTGTCAACATCGCGCGGCTGCGGCTTTGGCTGTCATTATCCGTCGAATATGACGGCCCCACTCCGCCGCCTCTGCCGAATTTGGACTACAAAGTTGAAGTCGGAGACACGATCTGCTCGCCAAATCCGGCTGGATTTCAGATTGGGCTTCGGCAATCGCTCGTAGATGATTTCCTGAAGGCAAAGGCTGAGTATATGACGGCCCACTACGGACACAAGGCCGACGTGAGGCGCAAGGCGGCAAGTCTGCGAGCGGACGTTGCAGGGTGGGCGCACCGTGCAGGCAACGAGTTCGACTGGCCGATTGATTTCGCTGAGGTGTTTAGCAACGGCGGCTTCGACGTCGTGCTAGCGAATCCCCCGTATGTCAGAATGGAACTGTTCAAGGACATCAAGCCAACACTTCGGACGAACTTTCCGAGCGTCCACTCCGAACGCTCCGACCTGTATTGCTATTTCTATGCGCGCGGCTTCGAGATTCTTCGTGAAGGAGGGATGTTCGTATTTATCTCGTCGAACAAATGGCTTCGCGCAGGTTACGGTGCCAATTTGAGAAAGTTCATCGCTGAACGTTCCCACGTCCGAAGCATCACCGATTTCGGCGAGTTGCCGGTGTTCGAGAGTGCAGCAACATTTCCGATGATCTTCGTTGCACGCAAGGCGCGCGAAGACGCTCCTGTCCTTTTCACGCAAGTTAAGTCGTTGGATTCACCGTATCCCGACGTGCTGTCACTGATTCGTGCAAATGGGCAGGAACTCGCGACAGATGCACTGAGTGGTTCTGACTGGCGTCTGGCCACGAATGAATCAGCCAGGTTGATCCGTGCGTTGGAAACCGGAACCATTCCGCTCATTGAGTGGGCTGGCGGTCGGGTTTTTATGGGTATCAAGACGGGACTCAACGAAGCGTTCGTGATCGATGGAGCAACAAAACGTCGCATATTGGATGACTGCCCTCAGGCGTCGAATGTGATTAAGCCGTTTGTCAGGGGCGACGATATTCGCAAGTGGAGAATCGATGAGCACGATAGCTGGTTACTGTACATGAGTCACGGCGCTGACGTTCGCAAGCTGAATGCCGTGCTTTCACATTTGCGTCCATTCAAGCCAGCGCTGGAAGAGCGGGCAACAAAGCAGGCGTGGTACGAGCTACAACAGCCGCAAGAACAGTTCGCGGCGCAATTCAATGCTCCGAAGATTGTTTTCCCGGACATTGCAAAGGACTCTCGCTTCACTCTTGATGATCGTGGCTCATACGTCGGTAACACGGTGTACATCATTGGCATGGACGATCTCTATTTACTTGCCGTGCTTAATTCTTCTCTTGTTTGGGAATATGTAAAGGCCACGTTCACTTGCATAGGTGACCCACAACATCGCGGCAGGTTTCGCTTCTTTACGCAGTTTGTTAGCAAGATTCCGGTACCGCGTGCCGATGCTGCCAACAAGAAGCGCATCGCGGCCCTTGCCGCTGAATGCCTTGATGCAAAGGGTAACTGCGACACACAGGAGAACGAAATTGATGAGCGGGTGGCACGACTCTACGGTATTCAGGCACCACAGGTATATCGAGCAGCAGAGCAGAAAGCAGAGCGAGCCGCCAACAGCAAGCAATAAGGAAGCCGATATCGATGGCGGCAAACATTGTTCCGCGGCAAACCACCAGCGGGCTTGATGCTCAGATTGTGAGCGACGTTGAAACTCTGCTACAGAGTTTCGATGGTGAAGCGTCATTAAAGCGCCTGTTCTGGGAAGTCCTGTCCTACGACCGTGTTCGTGAGCCGCTTCCGACAAGTCTGATAGCGTCATCTGCTGCGGCGGTTGTTAAGGAATTTGAGGTATTCGCGGAAAGCGACGCCCGCACAGTCGTCTATGTTCAAACAGACGGAACTGCTGCGGGCTGCCACTTAGAATCAATCGCGGCCGCCGCCAGGCGCACGGTCTCCTACTGCGTTCTAATACACAGCGACGGCGCGGCGTGGGCGGTCGTATGTCCCGACGAAGCCAAAATCCCGCGCGTCCGCGTCCTGCCACTTCCCGGACCGATTGATCAGCGTGAGGAGACAGCACGTGCTCTCGTCGCTTTGACCGCAGCAGACGACAACGGAGAGCCCGTCAGTCGGTTCGAGCAATCCGAACGACTCGAAGCGTTCTTTCCGGGGATCACGCCGAATCTTACAGACATTATCGATCACTTTGAGCGTCTTGAGCGTCATCACGACCCAGAGATTCGTGAGCTTGGCTGGTACATGCACCTCATTTCGGAGTACCCGCTCTTGACTGCTAAGCAGGAGCGTGGTGAAGACCAGCATCGGACGGACGGGGCACTGCCGGACCAACTGGAACTGCATCAGCAGCGCTTGGTGCTGCACAACCTACGCCTAGTCGTTTGGATGGCAATGAAAGTCAGGCGCGTTGGCATGACTTTAAGCGACCTGATTCAAGAAGGCACTATCGGTCTGATGATCGCAGCGAATCGTTGGGAGGCGCAGCGCGGCAACCGCTTCAGCACCTACGCCTTCTGGTGGATACGGCAGACGATGTATCGCGCAATGCACAACCAGTGCAACTTGGTACGTTGGCCGGTTCACACCGCATCGCGTCTCCTGCGAGCGGCACGCGACGGCAATGAGGACGGGTTGAAGGCAGGCCAGAAGCCCGTCAGATTCTTGCCTTGTTCGCTTACGCGGGTTTCGATTCCACGATGCGACGTTATGCAAGCACATGCAGCAGACAGCATCGCACGCGCTGTGCGGCAAACTATCACTCACCTAAGGCCGAACCAACAGGACGTGATTGCTCGCAGGTTCGCCATTGGACGCGACGAAGAGGAGACGCTTGAAGAGATTGGTCAATCTCACGGATTAACGCGAGAACGAATTCGCCAGATTGAGGCGAAAGCCTTAAAGCGATTATCGCACCAACACTGGAAGAAGCAGCTACGGCCCTACGTCGAGTGCTCCGAATGGCGACTGACAAGACTTGTCGATGTCGGGCGAATCGGCAAGCATCGGCGGCCTGCAAACAGCGGCAGTGAGGAACAAGCGTCGCAGGACAGTGGCCGCCGAGCAGTCCCACAGCAGATCGACACGAAGCAAATCATTCTTGACGGTGCCGTGCATTCAATTAGAGTCTTCGAGTCGTTAGACGCTGCGCTTGCACGCGAAGCTGGCACGAGCACGTGGAACGACGACTGGCGACAACCGCGCGATGAAGACCCGATCACGCCTGAAGAACTCGACGAGACCCGACAACTTCTAGGCGCTACCTAATGCCGACACACGACATCATCGACAACCGCTCAGAGAAGCTTGTCGAGCACATCAACAGGATTCTCGGCTCGACGGAGAGTGCACGCTTCGCAGTCGGCTATTTCTTTCTATCTGGCCTCGAAAGCATTGCCAAGTCACTAGCCCACGTTAAGGAACTGCGGCTGCTGATCGGTAATACCACCAACCGCGAAACACTGGAACAGCTTGCCGAGGGATATCGCCGGCTTGAACTCGTGGCCGACAAGGTCGAAGAGCAGACCTTTCCAAAGCGCGGGTCGATGAAGAAGATGACCGAAGAAACAGCGGAGAACATCCGCTCGACGGTCGAATTGATGGACCAGACCGACGACGCCGAGGAATTGGTGAAGGTGCTCGTTCGGCTGATCGAAGAGAAGCGGCTGAAGGTCAAGGTCTACACGAAGGGCCGAATGCACGCCAAGGCGTACATCTTCGATTATTCCGACATGTACAACGTCTTCGGCGAAAAGGTGGGACGGCAGGAGAACGGGATTGCGATTGTCGGCTCGTCGAATCTCACGTTAGCCGGGGTCAGCCACAATACGGAACTCAACGTCGTGGTGCCGGGGAATAACAACCACGCGGAACTCGTTCGTTGGTTCGACGAACTCTGGGCAGAAGCGCAGGACTTCGACGAAGCGCTGATGCAGGAGATGAAGCAATCGTGGGCCGTCGCCTTGGTGCGCCCCTACGACATTTACATGAAGACGCTGTATGCACTCGTCCGAGACAAGCTCGAAGACGAGGACGACGGAGACCTGCTTTGGGACGATGAGATAACGCGACGCCTTGCCGATTTCCAAAAAGTGGCAGTGCGGCAGGCGGTCCAGATAATCCGCGATTTCGGGGGGGCCTTCATTGCCGATGTGGTGGGCCTCGGTAAGAGCTATATCGGGGCTGCCATCGTCAAACACTTCGAGCGATCCGACCACGCGCGACCGCTGATTATTTGCCCACCGCCTCTGATTGAGATGTGGGACCACTACAACGAAGCGTATCAACTGAACGCCCGCATTCTCTCGATGGGTCTCTTGCTTGAGAGCGGCAACGGAGCAGGAAACATGCTGCTCGACGATCCCAAGTACAAAGATCGCGATTTCGTGCTCGTGGACGAAAGCCACAACTTCCGATATCCCGATACGCAGCGGTACAAAGTTCTGCAACCGTATCTCACGAGCGGCGGCGGAAGGCGTTGCTGCTTCCTGACGGCGACTCCGCGCAACAAGAGCGCGTGGGATGTGTACTACCAAATAAAACTGTTCCACGCGGACGACAAGACCGACTTGCCGGTTGATCCTGCCGACCTCAAGCAATATTTCAAGCTCATCGAGAAGGCCGAGCGGAAACTGCCAGACGTGCTCGCGCACATACTCATACGGCGAACACGGAATCACATTCTGCGCTGGTATGGGTTCGATGCCGAAACGCACGAACAACTCGATCCTATGCGGTACGGCGAATACCTCGACGGGCGACGGCGCGCATATGTGATGGTCGCAGGCAGGCACCAGTTCTTTCCCAAGCGGGAACTGGAAACGGTCGAGTATTCCATTGAGGACACGTATCAGGGTCTTTACGCGGAACTCCGGGGATACCTAGGCACGCCGCGCAAGGGTCCTATCCCCGATCCGCTGCCCAACGAGCTGACCTACGCGCGTTATGGCCTTTGGCGGTACGTTTCAAAAGAGAAGCAAAAGCACGAGCCATACGCCAGCTTAGCGCGAGCTGGGAACAGTTTGCGCGGCCTGATTAGGGTGCTGATGTTCAAGCGCTTTGAATCTAGCGTGTTCGCGTTTCAAGAGACAGTTCGACGCCTCCTCGCTATTCACGAGACGTTCCTTGACGCGCTCGACGAAGGATTTGTGCCTGCCGGCGACGATGCACAACGGCTTCTCTATGGAGCGGACGTAGACGAAGAAATCGATTTGATGTCTGCGCTTCGTGCCGTATCGAGTCGATACGACGCCGCAGATTTCAACCTGGTGATACTAAGAAAGCACATCGAGCATGACATCGCTATTTTGCAGAAGGTGCTTTCCCTCGTCGAACCGATCACTCCTGCTCAAGACGCCAAGCTTCAGACACTCATTCGCCGCATCCAAGAAGCACCTTTGGGCAAAGGCAAGCGATTGATTTTCACGCAATACGCGGATACGGCGCGGTACTTGTTCGAGAACCTCCTGCCGCACACCGAAAAAGACGAGCTGGAAGTCATATTCAGTGGGGATAAAAGCAAGGCGCGTGTGGTGGGCAGATTCGCGCCGAAGGCCAACCCCGAATACAAGCTTCAACCCGGCGAGAAAGAACTGCGAACCGTAGTCGCCACGGATGTTTTATCGGAAGGTCTCAACCTTCAGGACTGCGACAACATAATCAATTACGACCTCCATTGGAATCCCGTGCGCCTGATTCAGCGGTTCGGACGCATTGACCGCATCGGGAGCGATCACGACGTCGTTTATGGCTTCAATTTTCTTCCTGAGACAGGAATCGAACGCAACCTTGGCCTGCGGCAAACGCTGCATAACCGCATTCAGGAGATACACGACACGATTGGTGAGGATTCGGCAATCCTCGACCGCACAGAGCAACTGAACGAAGACGCGATGTACGCCATTTATGAAAAGAAAGGCGGCAACCTCAGCCTGTTTGAAGAAGAGGACGAGGAATTAGTTGATCTGAATGAAGCGGAAGAAATCCTGCGCCAGCTTCGTAAGGATCAACCAGATGAATACCAGCGCATCGCGAACCTTCGCGACGGCATTCGTTCATCGAAGCCGAATTCGGCGCAGCGGGGCTTGTATGTTTTCTGTCAAGCGGACCGCTTTCAGCAGTTGTTCCTGGTCGACGAGCAAGGCGAAATCATTTCGCGTGATATCCCGAAGGTCTTGGGCGGAATCAAATGCGGGGCCGACATCCAGCCCGCGTCTTTGCCCGCCGATTACAACGCGGCGGTTATGAAGGTAAAGCGCCAATTTGTCGAAGAGGTTAAGCACCGGGCGGCGGAGCGCGAGCACACCGTATCGCTGACGCACGGTCAGAGATATGTTCTGCGCGAACTCAGGGTTCATTTTGGCAGGACAGACGACGAAGACGAGAAGGCGCAAATCAACGTTCTTGAAAAGGCTTTTCGCGCCTCTCGGCTGACGAGTGCCGTCAAAAAGGAATTGAATACGATTCGGCGGAATTCCCTCGTGGGTCCTACGCTCGCAAAAGCCCTCATCCGGCTCTATAACCAGCACGGTATGAGAGATTGGCTTGAGCGCCAGCGAGACACTGGCGAAGCGCCGGTACCGCGAATCGTTTGTAGCGAAGCATTGAGTTGATAGTCGGCGTTGGAGCGGCGGAGCGGCTCCGCCACCTATTCCGAATGAAACCAAGGCAATGAAACGACGACAAATCCAGTATTTCTTCGGCAGGCTCAACGTAATAGCGCCGGGGCGGGACAAGCGTAAAGTCTTGACCGATGGGTTACGTCAGGACACCTTCAAAATCAAGAGAAAGCATCAGTGGGGTTTCTTTGAGGTCGGGATTAGCGATGAAGGGGAGCTGGGGCAATTCGTACATGGTTTCCTCGTAAAGTTTCGTCCGCAAACGGAAGAGGAAGTTGTGATCCCCGAAACGCATCGACTCGACGATGCGACAGTTGCAAATCGTGTGATTGCAAAATCTCGTTTTTTCTTACATCTAGCTTCTTCCGTTATTGCTTTCCATCCGGTTGGCAACCTGATTTCGCGAGAGGTTTTTCAGCATCGGTTTGTTGAATTGTTCCAAGAGGCGCTCGGGCAATTCTTCGTCTCGGCAGAAATTCTGAGCATTGATGATCCCGAACAGTTGTTGAGCTCGATGCGCCGGTTCACGCATGTCCAAGAACTTTCGATTTATTTGCATCCTTCCAATCCAACAAATCGGGACGTTTGGCGTCGTACGGATGAGCGACTACGTCGGCTGAAGGCAGGCAGCTACGAAGAGACTTTTGAAGCGGCTTTCCAGACTGGAGGGCTTGAGATTACTAACGACGAGGAAGTGATTGCCAAAATCACCATGGCCGAAGACGGCTATGGGAAAGCAACAGTTACGGGGGAGTTGGATGGCGAGCAACGCACGGTCAGCACTCACGATAACCCAATCACCGCCTTGGCTCCCGCGGACGAGGAAGCGCCAGAGGTCGCCCTCGCTAGAATTGCGACTGTAGTACGACGCATTCTCGAGCGGTTCACGGCATGAGATTCAAGCAACTCGTATCTTCGTGGGACCTATGGGCGGGTGTCGTTGCTGCTCTGATTAGTTTCGCTGCTTCGCCGAGATGGGTCACAAACGGGCTTGCGAAGGACTTATATTCGACAGCGATATCCGTTCTCTCGATCCTTTTCTCGGTGTTTTTTGCATCTCTCGCAATGATCATGGCTTCTAGTGGCGATGATTTCGTGGACTTTCTTGAAGAACGTGGCGATTATTCAAAGCTCATTTGGACTTTTCAGTTCTCTCTCGGGCTGTTGTTTGTGGCTCTTCTGGCCTCGCTTGTTCTGTTCGCATATGCGGCCGGAAGACAAAGCGCTGGGGTGCATCATCAGTCGAGCGCGTTCCTGACGATCTTGAGCTTTCTATTTTTCTACGCGCTTTTTGCGGCGGCCCTGACGGTGCACGATGCGATTGCCTATTCACGTCTTCGCGCTAAGTACCTTGAGGTTTTGCGGAAACGGACCAAATCGAATTGAGGTCGAATGAAAACACCGTTAGAACTTGGGGCCGACTTGGTCCAATCACTGCCAAAATCACGTACGACGGTGGGTGACCAGAGCCGCTAGTCTTTCTCTCGGTCTTGTCTTCATTCCCCGCTTGCAGTAATCGCCTGCGTAATCCCCGGCAGTATCCTCCTCCCCGCCCCGCACAGCGGTTATGCATGTGACCGGGAAAACGCTCA